>Ga0310694_10001144_pt1 | contig 31226 bp, 30 predicted proteins | sample 174DNAGHGhighgp2_FD_203884 | JGI IMG/M metagenome (GOLD analysis project Ga0310694, IMG submission 203884) | Sheep rumen microbial communities from Palmerston North, Manawatu-Wanganui, New Zealand - 1742 DNA GHGhigh gp2 (v2) (version 2) | ecosystem: Host-associated > Mammals > Digestive system...
CGTGAAACCGTCCGTTATCTTGCATGCCTCGCCCACGAAGCAGTTCTCCAGCTTGCAGGCGTTGGTGATGCTGGAACCGTTGTAGATGACCGAGTTCTGACAGATGACGCCAACCCCGATGGTGACGATGGCACCCGATATGCTCTTCAGCGTGCAGTCGCGAAGACGTAGGGCTCCGTCGATGATGCATCCGTCGCTGATGTGGCAGTTCGTGATGTCGTGGGTGGAGGTGATGCGCACATCGTTGCCAATGGTGGTGACGGCTAGGCTGTGGTCTGAGATGCTCTTCCGGATGAGTTTCCGCACGATGCCGGTGAACTCCTTGTCCTGCTCGTATTTGACCATCAGCGAGGCGAGCTGCGAGTTCAGACCGTCGAATATCATGACATTTCCGTCGCCCACTTCGTTGAGGACCGGAATGACGCAGCCCTCGCCAAAGGAAGCGTCCGGGGTGGTGTTGATGCATGCTACATCCTCGATGAAGCAGTCGTTGCCGATGACACAGTTGCGCAGGGTAGCGCGACAGATGCCGCTGTGCTTGACGAATCCCTTGCTGATTTCTATTGTCTTGTTGAACGAGCCGAGTGTGACCTCGCCATAGAACTCCGTATTCCGTACATATTCGGCAGAGAAGTCGTCTGCCACCTGGATGCAGTCCCAATCTTCTGCCGTGCAACCCTGTGCTTCCAGGGCTGCGATTTCGCGTTCATTAAGTTTCCTCATAACCAATCTTTTTACCTGATTAAATGCAATCAAAGTGCAAAAGTACAAAAAAACTATGAACTATGGACTATGGACTATGAACTTTTTTGTACCTTTGCAAAAAAAATAACGCTTATGTATTATATCAGCAAGAGATTGGTTATATCTGCCAGCCATCGGCTGGAACTGTCCTATCCCAGTTCGTGCAGCCAGCTTCACGGACACAACTGGACCATTGTGGTCTACTGCAAGGCTCGCGAGCTCAACAAGGACGGTATGGTGGTCGACTTCAAGCTCATCAAGGAGCGCATCGAGTCGCAGCTGGATCATGCGAACCTCAACGAGGTGCTTCCCTGCAACCCCACAGCCGAGAACATCGCCAAGTGGATTTGCGACCAACTGCCCGAGTGCTATCGCGTAGATGTGCAGGAGACAGAGGGCAACATGGCAACCTACGAAGAGGATTTAGAGAATAAGAAATTTAGAGAATAAGAAATTGAGAAAATAAGAAATTTGGAGAGAATAAGAAATGTAGGGTGTCTTCTTATTTTCTTATTTTCATCATTTCTTAATTTTCATTATGAAAATAAACGAGACATTCATTTCGCTGCAGGGCGAGGGGTACTTCACAGGCACACCCGCTTTCTTCCTCCGTTTCTCCGGATGCAACCTCCGCTGTCCCTTTTGCGACACAATGCATCAGGCCTTCAGGGAGATGAGCGAGGACGAGATTGTCCGGGAGGCGAGCCGCGGGAAGCCCCGTCATATTGTCATTACAGGAGGCGAACCGGCCTTGCAGCTCACGCAATCGTTAGTTGACAAACTGCACGAAGCAGGCTTCTTCATTCAGGTGGAGACGAACGGGACTTTGCCCCTTCCCGAAGGTATCGACTGGGTGACTTGTTCGCCAAAAAGAGCCCCCCTCCAAACCTCCCCCCGAGGAGGGAGGCTTCATGTTGATGAACTGAAAGTATTATATAAAGGAATAGACGACGATCCCGAGCGTTTCCTCGAGTCACTCCCCCAAAGGGGGAGCAGGAGGGGGCTTCTCTACCTCCAGCCCCTCGATACGGGCGACGAGATGCGCAATCGCATCATCCTTCGCGACACGATAGCCTACATCCTGCAGCATCCCAAGTGGTCGCTCTCGTTGCAGACGCACAAGATGCTGGGGATAAAGTGACGGCAGAGAAAGAAGAAGAGAGGCGTTTCCGTGTGGGAACGCCTCTCTCTTTGGAATTTGTGTGGGAAGGCTTAGTTGCCTGCCATGACGTTCAGGACGGCCACCACATCGGCTATGGTCACTTGGCCGTCGTTGTTCACATCGCCGCGCTTGGAGCCTGAGCCTGCATCTTCCGTGATGATGGTGAACTCTTTCCAAACCTCCATAGCGGAGTAGCGTACCTTGCTGCCCTGGGGCACATGCAGGTCGCAATAGCCGTGCTGCTGGACACCGCTGAAGACGCTGGCGTCAATGGCGAAGGGCTTTACCATCTTGGCATAGAGGTCGCCCATCCTGGTGCAGTTCCTGAAGGCAGCGTTGCCGATGCTCCTCAATCCGCTTGGCAGGGTAACCTTTTCCAATACGGAGCAGCCTTCAAAGGCGCTTTCGGGCAAATCGGTCACACCATCAGTCAGGTTGAGCGTCTTGAGCGTGGACTTGGCAGCTGGGTATAGAGCGATATTTGCTGCAAGGATGCTGCCTACATTCAAAGTCTCGATAGGACAATCCAGAAAGGCACCATAATTAAGATGAAGACGAACATATAAATTATTCAAATTGCTTCCGATGGTGACCGTTTTCAGGCTGGTGCAACCATTGAATTCACCCTCATCTATCGTATTGTTTTGGATATTCACACTTGTCAAGCCGGTACAGCCAGAGTATTTGTAACTTATTGTGTAACAATTGATTCTATTTCAAATGGTAGAAAAGTGATGACGTTGATTCTGTATATGGGAGAAAAAGTGAAGATTTAACGTTTTTAACTTTTGTAAACCACAAATTGTGTAGATTTGTGCAAATAAAATTAATTCAACAAATAAAACGTCTGTTGGTTATTACAGTGGTTCGAGATTTGTTCTGATGGGATGCCGCCATCGGTCTAATTTGCAGTTTTATCAGAATTTGAAAAGATTATGAGTCACAGCTCCAATACCTGATATTCTGCATTTGTCATATCGGGAATATCGCTGGCAGACTTGCCGGAATTAGCTGCCAGGATGGCTTTGTTGATGATGCCGTGGCCGACTGCAAGAACGGTCCCTGTGGGGTAGTTTGCCTTTATCCATTCCAAGAACATCTTGGCTCGTCTCAGCATACTGTCCATACCCTCTACATTCTGGGGCAGCGGCAATCCGTCGAGGTCTGGGATGAATCGCCCAGTAAAATCGCCCCAATCCCGTTCGCGGAGCAAGTCTGTCAGTCGAACGTTAGTGTTTTGCTTCTGATTCAGAATGAGGGCTGAGTCGTGAGCGCGTTTCAAGTCGCTTGAGACAATCGCATCGAAATGGGTATCAGAGAGAGACATGGCGAGTTCCTCCATCTGTGCAATTCCCTTTGGAGTCAACTCTCCCTGTCGCTGTCCCTGAAGCGTCTTGGCCAAGTTGTCGATTGTCTCTCCGTGGCGTACAAGGTATAATGTGGTCATAGGCAAACTGCTGTTTGTAAATGGCGTAAGCGACTGCAAAGGTACGATAAAAGGTGAAAAGTTGAAAAGGTGAAAAGATGAAAAGTGAAGAATTTGCTGCCTCCCTGATAATTTTGAATTTTGAATTTTGAGTTATGAATTAATTTTCGTATCTTTGCATTCACTTATGAGTTAAGAAATAAGAATTCTTGGATGCTTTAGCACCAAGGCGCGATTGTAGTCGCGGAAAAGAGATAAAAATTAAGAATTATATTGAATGGGAAAAATCATCGTGGCAGGCATAGGTCCTGGCGGTAAGGAAGATATTACACCTGCCGTGCTGGAGGCGGTTCGGGAGGCTGATGCTATAGTTGGATATAATTATTACTTCCAGTTCATAGAGTCTTTCCTGAAGGAAGGTTGTGAGTGCGTTGATACAGGAATGAAGAAGGAACGCGAGCGGGCTGAACAGGCTTTCCTCTTGGCTGAAGAGGGGAAGACGGTGGTCGTCATTTCGAGCGGTGATGCCGGTATTTACGGCATGACGCCATTGGTCTATGAGATGAAAGCCGAGCGCAAGTCGGATGTCGAGGTTGTTTCTTTGCCCGGCATTTCTGCTTTCCAGAAGGCTGCTTCTTTGTTGGGTGCTCCTATCGGTCACGACCTATGTCTCATCTCGCTCTCCGACCTGATGACGCCTTGGGAAGTGATTGAGCGCAGGATCAAGGCTGCAATAATGGGCGACTTCGTAACTGCCATCTACAACCCGAAATCTCATGGACGCTATTGGCAGCTGTACCGTTTGCAGGAACTTTTCCTCAGGCACGCAAAGGCCGAGACGCCCGTGGGCTATGTCCGTCAGGCTGGGCGGGAGGAACAGGAAGTCAAGGTGACGACACTTGCCGAGTTCGACCCAGAGGATGTGGATATGTTCACAGTCATTCTGATTGGCAACTCGCAGTCGTATGTGTCCGAAGGAAAGATTATCACGCCACGAGGATACTATCGCGACAAAGTGAACGAGGGTGAAAGGGTCGGCCAGAACATCATGATTGAGTCGTTCCGCACGATTGATAGTGAACTTCGCCGAAAGGACTATCCTCTTGACCATAAGTGGGCGCTTCTTCATGCTATCCATACGACTGCCGACTTCGATATGGAGAGGATTCTCTATACTGACGAGGAAGCCGTTGAGACGCTTTATAACAAGGTGAAGGACGGAAGCCTGAGGACTATCGTGACTGATGTAACGATGGTGACAAGCGGCATTCGTAAGGGAGCTTTGGAGAGATTGGGATTGGAAGCGAAGTGCTATCTTAGCGACCCAAGAGTAGCAGAAATGTCGGTCTCACAAGAAATTACTCGCACTCAGGCTGGTATACGTTTGGCTGTAGAAGAACATCCGGATGCTCTGTTTGCCTTTGGTAATGCTCCGACGGCTCTGATGGAACTCTGCGACTTGATTCGTAAGGGCAAAGCTCATCCTGCGGGCATTATTGCCGCTCCTGTCGGTTTCGTTCATGTCAGGGAGTCCAAACACATGGTGAAGCCTTTCAAGGACATTCCGAAGATTATCGTGGAAGGACGAAAGGGCGGGAGCAACCTTGCCGCCACTTTGTGTAACGCTATCCTGACCTTCGATGATGCAGAACAACTGAAACCCGGCCGCGACCTGTAGAGTTCATAGTCCATAGTGCATAATTAAGAGTTAAGAGTTTTGGTTAGATTTATAGTCATAGGTATTTCGGACAACCCGAAGCCGTTCTTCACGCCTGAGGTGTTGGATATTATTAAGAATGGTAGGATGTTCTCTGGTGGCAAACGCCATCATGAGATTGTAGCTCCTTTGCTGCCAAAAGATGCCCAATGGATAGACATCACCGTGCCTTTGGATGATGTTTTTGGACAATATACATCAGACGAGATTATCGTCTTTGCAAGCGGCGACCCTCTGTTCTTCGGCTTTGCTAACACCATCAAACGTAAGATGCCTGAAGCCGAGATTGTGGTTTATCCCACGTTCAACTCGCTCCAGATGTTGGCTCACAAGTTGGTGATGCCCTATCACGACATGAGGATTGTTTCGCTCACAGGTCGTCCTTGGCAAGAGTTCGACAAAGCGCTCATAGAAAGAGCCGAGAAGATTGGCGTCCTGACCGACAAAGAACATACGCCAGCCACTATTTCCAAGCGGATGATGGAATACGGTTACACTTATTATGAGATGCATGTGGGCGAACACTTGGGCAACCCTGAACTCGAAATAATAACCACGCTCTCGCTGGAAGAAGCCTCTGCGAAAGAGTTCTCTATGCCCAACTGCGTGATACTTACCTCAAATCGTTTATGCAAATCGTGGTTTGGAGTTCCTGATTCTGACTTCGTCCTGCTTGATGGAAGAGAGAAGATGATTACCAAGATGCCCATTCGTCTGATCACGCTTCAAGCCCTTGAACTGCCCAAACGTCACGTCTTCTGGGACATCGGCTTCTGTACGGGAAGCGTGTCTATAGAAGCAAGATTGCAATTCCCTCATCTTCAGATTGAGGCTTTTGAGATTCGACCTGAATGCGAGGCCATCATCAAGGAGAACGCCAAGAAGCATGGGGCTCTTGGTATCGGAATCCATATCGGTGACTTCCTCGAAGCGGACATTTCTATGCTTCCTCGTCCCGATGCCGTCTTCATCGGAGGTCACGGAGGACGATTGAAGGAAATCATGGAGAAGGTTCTGACGGTTCTGGCAGACGATGGTGTGATAGTCTTCAATAGTGTTGTTGCTCCGAAAGTGCTTACAGACAGCCGCCAGCTTTGGGACGAAGCCTGCGAAGAACTTGGCCTCCATCAAGAGCCGCCACTTCGTATTGAACTGAACGACAACCATCCTATAACGATACTGAAATGCAAAAGATAGCCATCATACAGATTAGCGAGGCTGGTAGCGGAATTGCCTCTATGCTGAAAGCTCAACTGAGTGCCAAGACGATTCAGCGTACAGATGTTGGTAGGGAGTGGGCGAAACAGGATGCCTTCATCTTCATTGGCGCGATAGGTATCTGTGTGAGAACCATTGCCCCATATATCAAGGACAAGCACGAAGACCCAGCGGTTGTGTGTATTGACAGCTTGGGGCAGAACGTCATTTCTGTGCTCAGCGGACACATAGGAGGCGCTAACGATTTGACGCGAGAAATTGCTGGCATCATTGGTGCTCGCGAGGTCATCACCACCCAAAGCGACAATGCAGGCCTTTGGGCGTTGGACACGTTTGAGAAGCGCTTCGATTGGCCGGTAGCCAGCGACATAAATGACATGGACGACTGCATCTTTGCCTTTGTAAACCGTCAACCTACAGCACTCTTGATGGAGGTTCGTGACGAAGGTACGGAATATCTCGAGAAGACGCTTCCAGAGCATGTTATCATCATCAATGACATCAGCGAGGCTGACCCTAAGAAGTATCGTTTGCTGATAATCGTTTCGCCCTATATTCGCCATGCACCCAACGGGATGCTTGAGCTTCAATTCGTGCCGATGGTGGGAACTGTCGGTTTCGGTTTGGCTCATTATCCTGACGATTATGAAAGCATTTACGACCAGATTGACGAAGCTTTTGCCAAACGTGGTGTTCTGCCCTGTTATCATCGGTATTGTACGATTGATGTGAAGGAGAACGAGCCATTTATAGAAGTGCTCGAGGATGATTATGGCGAAGAAGTTGTGTTCTTCTCAGCAGAAGAATTGGCGGCAGTTGAAGTTCCCAATCCCAGCGAAACCGTTCAGAAGCATGTAGGTACGCCCAGCGTATGTGAAGCGGCTGCCATCCTTGGCTCCAATCACGGCAAACTCATCATCCCCAAGGTGAAGGGCAAGAACTGGACGGCAGCATTGGCCATAGACTATAGTCACCTCAGAAACCAGCAAGGTCACATCGAAATTGTAGGTGCTGGCCCAGGCGACCCCGACTTGGTTTCTGTAAGAGGCCGCAAGATGCTCGAAAGAGCAGACCTCATACTTTACGCAGGCTCTCTTGTCCCAAAGGCTCTGACCGAGTGTCACAAGCCTGGGGCAGTAGTTCGTTCTTCTGCAGATATGAATCTCGAAGAACAATGCCAACTGATGAAGGATCATTACGACAAAGGTCATTTCATCGTTCGTCTGCATACAGGCGACCCCTGCATTTTCGGTGCCATACAGGAGCAGATGGCGTTTTTTGACAAGCATGGGATGTCCTATCACATCACGCCAGGCATCTCCTCCTTCCTTGCAGCAGCGGCAGAGCTAAGAAGTCAGTTCACCATTCCAGAACGAACACAGACCATCATCCTCACCCGTGGCGAAGGTCGTACACCTATGCCCGAGAAGGAGCAACTTCACCTGCTGGCTCGCAGCCAAAGCACCATGTGCATCTTCCTCTCTGCTGCTATTGTAGATGATGTGCAAAGAGAATTGTTGATGGAATATCCCGAGGACACGCCCGTCGCAGCCTGCTATCATCTTACTTGGCCCGATCAGAAAATTTATCGCGGCAAATTGAAGGACCTTGCCAAGATAGTTCACGACAATAAGCTCACCCTCACCACCATGCTCGTCGTGGGTGAAGCAATTGACAATCGCGAGGGCCTTTCGGAGCTTTACAGCAACCACTTCACGCATTTATTCAGACAGGGCGAAGCATGATACTTGTATTCGGAGGGACGACGGAAGGTCGCAAGGCTGCTGAAGTGCTGGAGGAGGCTGGTTCGCCTTACTTCTATAGCACGAAGACGGGCGAGCAGGACATTGCGCAGCATCACGGCACGCTCATCAGTGGCGCTATGAATGGGGAAGCGATGCTGGCTTTCTGTCGAGAGCATGAGATTCGACTCGTTGTTGACGCAGCCCATCCTTTCGCTACGCAGTTGCACGAGACGATTGCCCGTGTCTGCTCCGACCTCCAAGTGCCCATTGTCCGCTATGAGCGCATCTATCCGCCTCGCGACCCAAGCATCACTTGGATTGATGATTACGCACAAGTTCCGACAGACGTTCATTCGTTGCTTGCCACTACTGGCGTGCAAAGTATCGGGAAACTGAAGTGGCTGGAGAGAGAAGGGGTGAAGGTCATATATAGGATACTTAATAGAGAAAGTAGTATTCAGTTGGCCCATCTGCAGGGAGCCACTGACGAACAATTGTGTTTTTATGAGGACAAGCAACGCTCGGCGGCCGAAGCGAAAGTCAACACCTTGCCCGATGCCGATGCCATTCTGCTGAAAGAAAGTGGTCTTTCTGGAGGCTTTACAGAGAAAGTTGAAGCGGCAAGGAAGAAGGGAATGCGAATTATCGCTATCAAGCGACCTCCACAGACAACAGACAACAGACAACAGACGATAGTCAATGGTCCTCATGGCCTTCGTCGGGCTGTGGAAAAGCTGTTGCCTGAGTTCTATCCTCTTCATAGCGGACTGACGACAGGGACTTGCGCCACTGCTGCTGCTGTAGCTGCTACTATCCGTCTGTTCAAAGACGAAATGCCTAGCGAAGTGCCCGTGCTTTTGCCTGATGGCGAGACAATTTATGTGGCGGTAACATACGGAGCGGATTATGCTTCAGTCTTTAAGGAAGCTGGCGACGACCCTGATGTCACAAATGGTATTGAAGTAAGGGCGGCCCCCTTTTCATCTCCCCAAGAGGGGGAAAACCTCACTCCTGTACCATTAGGATTAGAAAACATTGAGGTCTATGCTGGTGAGGGGATTGGTAGGTTCACACTGCCTGGCTTTGATTTCCCGCCTAAAGAACCAGCCATCAACAAAGCCCCTCGCGAAATGATTCGACAAAACCTTGAACAATGGTCAATGGTCAATGGTCAATGGTCAATTGCTATCTCTGTTCCTAACGGAGAAGATATTGCTCGTCGAACCTTCAATCCTCGTCTTGGCATAGAAGGTGGGATTAGCATCATTGGCGTTTCAGGGATTGTGAAGCCTTTCAGCGAGGAAGCTTTTATCGACTCCATCCGAAAGTGTATGGAGGTGGCTAAGGCAAGCGGCACAGAGCGTGTGGTGATTAACAGCGGCTTCAAGAGTGAGCAATACTTGAAAACTCTTTACCCTGACCTTCCTGCTCAGGCTTTTGTACAGTATGGAAACTATATCGGCGAGACGCTCCGAATAGCGAGTGAACTCTCTATCCCTAAAGTGACACTTGGCGTGATGCTCGGAAAGGCAGTCAAGCTTGCCCAAGGTCATCTTGACACCCACAGCAAGAAGGTAACGATGGACAAGAACTTTATCAGTCAAATGCTCGATGAAGTAGATTGCCCAATCTATATCGACGACATCACTTTGGCACGGGAACTATGGGAAAGGCTTCCGGCAGAGAAGTTGACAGCCTTCTCCAAAGTCGTCATTACACATTGCTATGATTATTGCGCCCCGCTCCTGCCCGAAGGAAACCTGACCATATTACTCATTGATGACAACGGAACAACATATGAAATATAAAGATCTATTTATAGACTTCGATGATACGCTCTACGACACCTACGGAAATGCTGTTATTGCTTTGCGTGAAACCTTCGAGGCATTCCGATTGGAGCGTTATTTCCCAGACCATCAAGTGTTCTATGATGCTTATTGGGCAGCCAACATAGACCTTTGGAGCCGTTATGCGAGAGGAGAGATTGACCGGCCTTACTTGATTGTGGAGCGTTTCCGTCGTCCGCTTTGCATGAGTGAGGAGTTACGAGTAAAGAGCGAAGAATCTACCTCTACATTTAAAGATTACTGCCTACAGATTAGCGATAAGTTTTTGGATTTTTGTTCAGAGAAGCCTGGTGTGGTGGATGGCGCTCACGAACTGATGGATTATTTTCGTGACAAGGGTTATCGGATACACATGTGCAGCAACGGCTTCCACGAAGTGCAATACAAGAAACTTGCAGCTTGCGGCCTGCGCGAATACTTCGACACAATTATCCTCAGCGAGGATGCCGGAGCCAACAAGCCATCGAAAGAGTTTTTCGACTATGCCTTCAAGATTTCAGGAGCAAGTCTTGAAACAACTATTATGATTGGGGACAACCTACAAACAGACATCATCGGTGCTCACGTTGCAGGTCTTGATACCATCCTTTTCAATCGCTGGAGCGTCGAGCCATCTTCTGTCCCGACCTATACAGTTGCGACTTTGTGCGAAATCATGGGCATTCTATAAAGCTTCGTTCTTCCGACGGCTGAAGAGTACCATCGCAATGACAGGAGCGCCGACAAGGGCGGTGACGCTATTGACTGGCAAAGCTCCTTCGAAGCCTGGCATGCGGGCAATGAGGTTGCAGAGCAGGGCAAGTACCGAGCCGCAAAGCGCAGTTGAGGGCAAGAGGATGCGGTGGTCGCTGGTTTGGAAGATGGCGCGAGCCAGATGCGGTACTGCCAAGCCGAGGAACATGATGGGGCCGCAATAGGCAGTGACGATGGCAACAAGTACACCGCTGGAAATGATGACCAGCATTCGAGCGCGCCTGATATTGAGACCGAGAGTAGCCGCATTGCGGTCGCCCAGCAAAAGCAGGTTCATGGGCTTCACCAACAGGCTGGTCAAGGGAAGCAGTATGCACATCAATATCACGAAGAGCACCATCTCGTCGCCGCTGACACGAGAGAACGAGCCAAGTCCCCACACCACAAAAGTCTTCACGTCTTCTTCGGGCGAAAGGAACTTCAAAACACCTATAATGGCGTTGGCAAGATAGCCTATCATCACACCGATGATGAGCAAAGTGACGCTGCCCCTCACTTTCTGGGACACCCACAGAATAAGCATCAGCACAGCCAAAGCTCCCACGATGGCTGCCACACTCATGGCGGCGTCACCGAGGTAGCCGAGACGACTCAGTGCTACACCTCCGATGCGTCCCGACAGCAGCACTACGAACGCTACACCCAGGGCAGAGCCATTACTGATGCCAAGCACAGAGGGACCAGCCAGAGGATTGCGGAACACCGTCTGCATCTGCAAACCACTTACGGCCAAGCCCGCACCTGCAACAATGGCTGTAAGTGCCTGCGGCAAACGACTACTGAAAATGATGTTCGTCCATATCTCATTGCTGTCATCTCCAAGCAGGATGCGACACACTTCTGTCACAGGAATATTCACTGTTCCAATGAGCAGATTGGCTACAAGCAGGAGAATGATGCTTGCAAACAATATGACGAACAACGAGATGTTTTTCATTTCAGCATTTTGTAGAATTTTGGCTGATAGTCAGCTTCGACAAGTTCGGGGTGGAAGACAGCCACAAAGTCTTTCAGCAGGACATCTGGCTCTACGGGTGATATCTCATAATAGGGCGTTTGCTTCATGTTGCAGTAGATGACCTTCTTTTCCTTGAAAGCTTTGAAAAGTTCGTTGCGAGGTTCGGAAGCTTTCAGTGCTTCATAGTTAAACTCGCCAGGGAAACTGTTGAGGATGCGCCAGTAGTCGGCATTGGCAGCGAGAGAATACATCTTCTCGAACTCCATGTCCTCGCCTGCTGTTTCATCATCCTTCACAACATACTCAGCCCCGGCATCACGGAATATCTGTGCCAAGTAGTTTTTGCCTCCCACGGCGTGCCAGGTTCCGTAATGCATCTCGCCACTAGTAACAGTTGGACGTATTTCATAATTTGCTGCCTCCACTTTCTCCTTCAGCGCATTGTAACGCTGCTCGATTCCAGCAAACACTTCGTTAGCCTCACGTTCCTTGCCGATGAACATGCCAATGAACTTCACCCATTCCGCCTGTCCCAACGGATTCAACTCTTTATGGCCTAAGTGCGGAACGAGTGTAATACCTGTATCCTTGATGGGTTCGTAGCCGCCGCGTTTGAAGGGCGAGATGAAAATGACATTGGGATTGGCCGCCAGAATCAGTTCTGTGTCGAACTCTCCCTCCATGCCAATCTTGACGATACGACCATCGCTGACTCTCTTGTTGATATCCTCATTGAAGAGATTCTTCGTACCCGTGATGCCCTTCACAACATCGTGAGCATCAAGTGCTGTAAAGTTCGAAAGTTGCAGGGCTGTCATGCAAATGGTTCTGCTTATAGGAACCCGTACCTTTGTATAATCTTCTGGCACCTGCACTTCGTCCGACCTTACCAAGGCAAAGCGGTCATTCTTGCCAACACAAACAAATCGCACATCAGCTGAGTCACGCACCGTGAACTCTGTAGCATATTTAACCTCGATGGTGTCGGCAGAATCACCAAGAGCCATGGCATTTGTTTTCTGTTCTCTGACATTCTTTCCAGAACAGGCGCAGAGTACGGCTGCAATGCAAAAGTAAAGGAATGTTTTCATCATTTCTATCAATATTATTCTATTTACGTCTGCAAAAGTACGATTTTTTTTTGTAATTTTGCAGACAAATAGAAAGAATATGCACATAGATACAGAACAAAGCCCATGGTACGACCGCATTTGGGCTTCATTGATATTCTTTACCCGGCTTCCATTCTGGCGAATCCACGAGCCTGCAAGGGAGAGCTATAAGACTGTTGTTGAGTTCTGGCCTTTGACGGGATGGCTTACGGGAGGACTGATGGCTGCGTCGCTCTACATCGGCAGTCTGTATCTGCCTTACATCATCAGCGTGCTTTTGGCTATCGTAGTCCGACTGCTCATAACGGGAGCCTTGCATGAAGACGGACTGGCTGATTTCTTCGACGGCTTTGGTGGAGGAACCGACCGAGGCCGCATCCTTGCCATCATGAAGGATTCGCATATCGGCACCTTTGGCGTGCTGGGGCTTATTCTATATATATTGTTGCTTGCGTCAACGCTTTTCTCAATGCCTCCTGTGCTTGGCAGTCTTGCCATCATTGCAGCAGACCCCTTTGCCAAGATGCTGTCAGCGGGACTGATAACAATGCCCTACGCTCGGAGCGAAGAGGAAGCCAAGGCAAAGGTGGTGTATCGCAGTTTGGGATGGAAAGCCATCCTTGGTCTCGCCTTCCAAGGTCTGCTCCCAATGGCGATATTGATTTACAATGTACAGTTTACAATGTACAATGTGATTTCCATTATACTTCTTCCCTGCCTTGTGATGTCCTTCCTTTATTATTATATCTGGCGTCGTTTGCAAGGTTATACTGGCGACTGCTGTGGAGCTGTCTGCTTGTTAGTCGAACTGTCTGTGTATTTAGTGATATGTAGCCAATGAAACGCATTATTTTAATTACTGGCGGTCAGCGTTCCGGCAAGAGTCAAAAGGCCGAGGATTTGGCATTAAGCCTGTCAGATAATCCTGTCTATCTCGCTACAGCCCACATTTGGGATGATGAGTTTCGTGAACGTGTGCGTCGTCATCAGGAGCGCAGAGGCCCACAGTGGACAAACATCGAGGAAGAACTGTACCTCAGTCGCCACAACCTTGCAGGCCGCGTAGTTGTAATCGACTGTGTAACGCTGTGGCTCACGAACTTCTTTATGAATAACTCAGACACAGACAAGGTGCTTGAGTTGGCGAAGAAAGAGTTTGATGCCTTCACCCAGCCCGATGCCACATACATCTTCGTGACCAACGAGATAGGCCTTGGCGGTGTTTCGGACAATGCACTCCAGCGCAAGTTCACCGACCTGCAAGGCTGGATGAACCAATACATCGCCGCGAAAGCTGACGAAGTCATCCTCATGGTTTCAGGAATTGAAATGAAAATCAAATGAGAAAATTCGACATCCAACCTGTTGACCGTTCGCTTCAACCTGCTATACAGGACAAGATAGACAATCTGAACAAACCAAAAGGCTCGTTGGGACGCTTGGAGGAGATTGCCATGCAGGTTTGTCTTATCCAACAAACGCTCTCTCCCTGTCTCGTTCATCCCTGCCACTTGCTTTTGGGCGGTGACCATGGCATAGAATGCGAAGGTGTCAGTGTTAGTCCACGTGAAGTCACCTGGCAGCAGATGATTAACTTCACCCGAGGCGGTGGCGGTGTCAACATGTTTTGCCGTCAACACGGCTTCAAGCTCCGCATCGTTGATGTAGGCGTGGACTATGACCTGTCAAATGTTGATGGTATCATCGATTGTAAAGTTGCCCGAGGCACCAAGAACTTTCTCTATGAGCCAGCCATGAGTGAGGAGGAGTTTAACCACGCTATTCAGATTGGAAGCGACTTGGTCGATGATTGCCTTGCCGAAGGTTGCCGCGTGCTCTCCATTGGTGAGATGGGTATTGGCAATACCTCGCCATCAAGTATTTGGATGAGTCTCTTTGGTGATATTCCTCTGAAGGATTGTATAGGTGCTGGCGCAGGACTTAACGGCGAAGGCATCCGCCATAAATACGAAGTGCTCTCCAAGGCGTTGAAGATTTTCAACAAGTCCAATGTGCAAGACCCACTTCGTTATTTTGGCGGCTTCGAGATGGTCGCTGCCATCGGTGCCATGCTCCACGCAGCCGAGCAACACCTTGTCATCTTGATAGACGGTTTCATTATGACCGCCTGTGCCTTGGCTGCCATCCGCATTTACCCGGCCTCGCAGGACTACATGATTTTCACCCACTGCGGCGACGAAAGCGGACACAGGATGATGCTCGACATTGTGGATGCAAAGCCCCTCTTGCACCTCGGCCTCCGTCTCGGCGAAGGCACTGGTGCCCTCTGTGCTTTCCCCATCATCGACTCCGCCGTCCGCATGATGAACGAGATGAACAACTTCGATAATGCGAAGATTACAAAATATTTTTAACAACAAGTCCGCCGCAAACAACAATCATCATTAAGATTTCAGTTATTCGATTAACACGAATGGCGGTTTGCATGTCAGTAGTTGTGAGGGGACGCTCATTCTCTCCAATGTAAGGCTTGTCGAATAGTTCACCAAAATAATAGTGTGGACCACCGAAACGACAGTCCAATATGCCAGCAAGAGCAGCTTCGGGATAACCGCTGTTGGGCGAAGCGTGGTTGCGGCCATTTTGCCAAACAAATCGAGTTAGCTGTGGTTTTCCAGCAGCTATTACCATCAATAGGGCGGTCAGGCGAGCCGGAATATAATTGGCGATGTCATCGATATGAGCAGCCCAGCAGCCGAAGTCGCGGTAGCGATCGGTCTTGTAGCCAATCATTGAGTCGAGCGTGTTGACCATCTTATAGGCAAGTATTCCTGGGACACCGAGTACGGCAAACCAGAAGAGCGGAGCAATCACGCCATCGCTGAGGTTCTCGGCAAGTGTCTCAAGAGCGGCAGTACGTACCTCCTGAGCAGAAAGTTCGGAGGTGTCGCGACCTACGATGCGAGCCACCTGCTTACGACCTTCGTCAAGACTCCTGTCAAGGGCAAGGAAGACAGCTCGGACTTCCCGAATGAGCGTAGTACCAGCAAGACAGTAGAAGACGATAAGGAAATTGATAATTGATAATTTACAATTGATAATTAGACCTACGGCATAAGTGGCAGCAATGAGGACGATAGCCATTATCGCCCCCTTCGCCTTGCGATATTTGTCTCTGTTTAAATGATGCTCACCAAAGGCAATTACTTTGCCAAAACCTACCACGGGATGCGGTAACCAAGCAGGGTCACCCAAGAGAAGGTCAAGAAACCAACCTATTAGCAAGGGCATTATGGCAAGTAACCACTCAGGCATGTTTTATGTCTAAAAAGTTCTTAATAGCTTCGACGAGGGCATTATTTTCTTCAGGTGTCTGTGCGGCAACGCGGAAATGGTGAGGGGTTAGCCCCTTGAAGTTTGATGCATCACGAATGAGGATGTGATGCTCATTTGCAAGGTATTCCTTCAGTTCTGCAGCAGTTTGATGCTCCAGCTTGCAAAGCATGAAGTTGGTCTGTGTGGTGGCAACTTCAATTCCCTCTATTTGAGAAAGTTTTTCTCGAAGATGTTGTGTCTCTTGCAAGTCAGGACGACAGATAAGTTCATCGTGTTGCAACAGGTACTTGCCTGCCTCTACAGCCAATGCCGACACACTCCATGGACGCATGTGCCTTCGAATTTGTTCCGTCAGACTCTCGTGTGCAGTGATATAACCCAGTCTCAGTCCTGGCACACCGTAGTCTTTCGTCATGGAATGAATTTGAATGGAATATGGCGTTCGACATCCCCATCGAGGAGATATGACAGAAGCAGCTGTGTAGTTTGCATAGCTTTGGTCGATTACCACAAGTTCGTGCTCTGCCATCATCTTGTCGATGTAAAGTTGGTCATAGACCTCGCCCGTTGGGTTATTGGGGTTGCAAAGCCATAAGACGGTTGGGGAATTAGGGAATAGGAAATAGGGATTATACGCATCAGCATATTCGCTGAACGTTGGCTCTGGGATTATCGGTTTTAGGCGAAATGTCTGAGCGATGAGATAGATGGCTTCTGTTGCACCACTGGTGACGATGACCTGCTTGGGGTCAATGTCATGCCTTTCCGCTAACATCCTTTCCAGCGTCCATGCTTCTGGTTCAGGATAGTGGTCGATGAGTTCTGGATGGGCAGCAAGATGGTTCAGGAGGTCTTGATGGCTGCCATGAGCGCAGATGTTTGAAGAGAAGTCGCTCTTGATGTCTTTATATTTGTATGCGTCGTCGCCGTGTCCCTCAATCATGATTGGTCAGTATTTGGTAGATTCGTTCCATATTGACATGTTGGCGAACATGGTCAGCAAGTTTGTCGTATTGTTCATTCTTAAAGTCAGCAAAGCTTTGTATGGGAGCAGGTCCCTTAACTTTATCTTTAAGAAGGAATTCAATAACTGATTCGTTGTCGAGGAAACCATGAATGTAAGTGCCGATGCAATGGTCTGTCATCAAGATGGCTTCGTCCGTGTCGCTGACACCTTGATGAATTTCGTAACCTTTGCACTCCTGACCATTGAACTCAAAAGTCACCTGCTTTGTGGTCTTCTCTGATGTCATCATGGTATGGATGGGCAGCAGGCCAAGACCAGGCAAGCTGGCGATGTTGCCCTCAATGCCGTCAGGGTCACCAACCAACTCTCCTAACATCTGATAGCCTCCGCAAATGCCGACAACCATCTTTCCGTCACGATGAGCACGAACAATAGCCTGAGCACAACCATTGCGACGCAACTCCAGTAGGTCATTCAAGGTTGCCTTTGTACCAGGTAGAATGATGATGTCTGCTTGACTGATGTCCGAAGTGTTGTTGGTATAAAAGAGATTGACGCGAGGGTCGCGTTCCAACGTGTCGAAGTCCGTGAAGTTACTGATATGTCTCAAAAGAATTACTGCAACATTCACCTTTCCTTCGGCCAATTGTCTGCGTTTTTGTTCGAGGCTGACACTGTCCTCTTCCTCGATGTAGATATCTTTATAATAAGGAATGATGCCAAGCAGTGGCACGCCGCAGATGTCCTCAAGCATACGACGGCCTTCGTCGAAGAGTCGCATGTCGCCACGGAACTTGTTGATGATGATGCCCTTGATGAGCTTCCTGTCTTCAGGCGTCTGTAACATGATGCTGCCATAGACGGAGGCAAAGACACCACCTCGGTCGATGTCGCCCACAAGAATTACATCGGCTTTTGCATGTCGAGCCATCGGCAGGTTCACAAGGTCTGTGTCGCGAAGATTGATTTCCGATATGCTGCCAGCTCCCTCCATAACGATAGGATTATAACGTGAAGCAAGGCGATCGAAGGCAGCGCAGACTTCCCTTCGGAAGTCAATTTCTGAAGTTCCTCTTCTCCAATAATCGTAAGCATCTTTGTTTCCAATGGGCTTCCCATTCAGCACTACTTGACTTGTATGGTCGCTCTGAGGCTTGAGAAGCAAAGGATTCATGTCGGTGTGACAGGGAATGCCCGCTGCTTCGGCTTGCACGGCCTGAGCACGTCCTATCTCCAGTCCTTCGGGTGTAGCGTAACTATTAAGTGCCATATTCTGTGCTTTGAACGGCGCAGGATTGTAGCCATCTTGACGGAAGATGCGGCAGAAGGCGGCGGCAATAATGCTTTTGCCGACATCGCTGCCCGTTCCAGCAAACATGATTGGATGAAGAGTTGGTTTCATTCTTTTTTTTTTGCTAAAACAAAAAGATAATCAGAGAGTCGGTTCATCATTTTCAGGATGCTCTCATCAAGTGGATGCAAGCGATGCACTGTCCACAAACGTCGTTCGGCAGTTCTGCACTGTGCACGCGCAACATGAACGATGCCACGAGGCAGAACAAAACCAGTTGGTGTACTGGCAGCATCTATGGCTTGCTCCATTCGAGCCGTAAGTTCGTCACAGTGCAACGGACGCGGATTCTTGTTATCATCAGGCGTTGCAACATGACTCATCACCACCATTAGTTCGCGTTGTATGTCAGTCAGAAGAGGACTCTTCTCGGCAACCATTCCTATCAGAGAATTGAGCATGTCAATCTCTCCGTTGGCTTCAATTCGCGGGTCATCCTTGCTGACGCGAACGCCATTGCGCAGGCTGGTCATACCTTCATCGCCTGTCTTTGTGTAAATCTGCTTCATAACTGATAGAGATGTGTATAGCTCGCCAATACGTTTTTATATTTAAAGACAGGTGTTGGTACAGGATTCCCTTTAGCATCATAGACCTGAACGATACTTTTAGGAACCTCACCCAAGAATTGCGTATAATGGAACTCATGTCCTCGATACTCTTTCCTGTCAAGAACGAAGCGACGATAGCCCAACGAGAGTTTGCGATCTGCCTTGCGTGCTGTAATCTTATAGGGGAGGACACCACACATGGGAAACTCGCCTTCATCGGTAACGATGCTATTGCAGAGATACATCATGCCACCACATTCGGCCACGATATGCCCACCACCTTCGGCAAACTCCCAGACCAGCTTACGACAGGCTTCGTTACTTTCCAAAGCTTCCAAATGCTTCTCTGGATAGCCGCCAGGAAGATAAAGTAGGTCGATATTGTTCAAGTCAGGCACATCCTGCTCTGGGTCGAAGAATGCAACATCGCCCAAGCTGTCAATCGTCTCCTGATAGAGGAACGAGAACGACTCGCGATTGCGTGCTATTAGAATTTTAGCAGTCTTTCCCATGCCACATGTTCTTCTAACAGATGTATCAAAGTCTGACTATCCGGTTCTTCTGAAAAGTCAAGCCCCAAATAGCGTGAACCTTGTTCGAGAGATGCATCTTTGGGCAGACACCCCAAACACTCAACATTTAAATCCTCACAAACCTGACAAAGCATCTTAAAGTGCTTGTCTGACCCAATTTTGTTGAAAATTACGCCAGCAATTCGTATGTCTTTCCTGAAGTTGATGAAGCCTGACAATAGTGCCGCCATTGAGTAAGCAGCACTCTTAGCATCGACCACTAAAACAACAGGAATCCCGAGGGCCTGAGCTATCTCGTAGGACGAACCGCGCTCGCGGTCGTAACCATCGAAGAGTCCCATCATGCCCTCTACTATACACACGTCAGCATCGGCTCCATAATGAGCAAAGAGTTCCCGCACATGTCCTGGCGAAGCCATGAAGGTGTCGAGGTTGATGCTCGGACGGCCGCATACAGCTTTGTGGAACTTCGTGTCGATATAGTCTGGCCCGCACTTGAAGGGCTGTACGCTATATCCTTTCTTAACAAACAAACCCATCAGCCCTCGGGCAATTGTTGTCTTGCCCGAGCCGCTGGTGGGTGCTGCTATCATAAATGCTTTCACGATGCAAAGATACGAAAAAAATAATTATCTGCAATCGTTTCAGCTAAGAATGTCGAAACGACACTTCAAGGCTGTGTCAAAAACACAGCAGGATTAGTTGGCAAATTAGGCGTGTCTAATTGACAAATTAAACGTGTCTAATTGGCAAACTAGACGTGTTATTATTCTTCAGGATACATGCTGTGGTATGCATCCTCGAGGAACTCAGCCTCTTTAGTGTGCTGAATCCAAACGTTCAGAACGCCAGGGAGTTCGAGCAGACCTTTGGGATGGATGCCATCCTTTGATACGATAGCCTCGAAGCCCTTGTGGCTGAAGTACTCGAACCAGCTGTTGTCTTCAGACTCCTCTTCCTCTGCGTCCCAATACTCATCGCCAGCACCAGCCATGTCGTTGTGAGCGTGGTCACCAGCTATCGACATGAGAGCGTGCAGATAAACCTTACCTGAGGTAATGCCGTTATCTGCCATGCGAGCCAACACATCCTGTTTGTAGTTGTCGGGCATATCAACAGTACCTACGAAGTAATTGGTGCTGTAGTTGTCTTGCAGAGCCTTTTCGAGTTGAGTGTAACGCACGTTAGCTTTGAAGGTGTCATAGCTGTCAGGATTACCATGACCCATGAAAGCTACAACGCCCTGGGTAACTTCGTTCTTACATGCTTCGTTAAGTTCGTAAGCAACCTTGGGAATATCAACCTCTGGGTTGTTGAGCAGTGGCATACCCAGGAAGATTGCCTCATCCTTTTCCAACTTGGCGAGGTATGCATCATCAAGATGAGCGTCCTTGAGATAACCATTGTTCATGAACTTCTTCACGCTTGCAACCACAGCAGAGAACTCCTCACCAGGAATTACCTGAAGTGACTGAACATAGATCTTGCTGTACTTCGCAGCACCGATAGCATGGAGAAGATAGCGAGGCTCGTAGTAGTCGCGCTTCACGATGTTGCCATTATCATCTTCATTTTCGCCTTGGCTAGCACGGTTGATGCAGATGTCGCTTGAGAAGCTGACATAGACATCGGCCTCAGGAAAAGCTTGCTGGTAAGCAGCCTTTGTGGCATCGAAAGCAAGGAAAGCGTTGTTCCAAGTAGAGCCGAAGGCAACCAGCAGAACGGCAACGTCTTTACCAGACTGCTTCTTCTGGTTGGCAACCATTTGGTCATTAACACTGTACTCTGACACGATGTTGTTGATTGGGGTGTTGTCATCGTTGTCATCACTGCTACAAGCTGTGAACACTGGAGCTACCAGAGCAAATGTCATGGTAGCGAGGATAAAAGATTTAATCTTCTTCATCACTGTAATTTTTTTGTTTGGTTGATAAATTATTGTTTTTTAATCTCTTTCCGTAATTAAACTTTATGCCAAAGGTCCCATATACTGTGGTTCCTGGTGTATTATTACCTAAATGATAAGGGTGCATGGTTCGGTCGACATAATTGAAGATATTATCGACACCAAGTTCCACTCTGTAAGCAAACATCTTGTCGCGCTTGCCGAAGTCGTGTGTCGTGTTTATTCGCCAAATTTGGAAGGGCTTACCGTCCCTGTTGTTCTGATAGAAACGTGTACTGCTGCCACGTGTCGAAAGATTGATGCCAAGCTTATAAAGGGAGCTGAACGAGTGGCTGTACATAGCTGAAGCACTCCACTTGTGATGTGCTGTTCCGTCGATGGTGACAGAAGTCATCCTGTCTTTGTTCGCATCATACAGATTGGCCTCTGTGTTCAGCCAACTATATGCAGAAGTCAAAGTGAGGTCTTTGAAGACTTGATATGAAAGCGTGACATCAACTCCGTATGTACGGGCATCATCCATGTTCTTATACATACGAGCCTGCACACCTGCACTTCCATCACCAAGATAAGCGGTGGTGATACCTGCAGGAATCTCGCCAACTGGGACATTCACCAATGCTATCATGTTGTCGAGCTTGTTCAAATAACCGGTAACGGTAGCAGTAAACTTTTGCCCACGATACTCTATATTAGTTGAATAGTAGTTGCTTGTTTGAGGATTAAGGCTGGTGTTGCCGATGTTAAAGAATGTGCTACTGCCCATCACATGCAGGTAGCGATAATGCAGCTCCTTGACAGTCGGTGTCTTGAATCCTTGACTCCATCCTAATCTGAATCGGAAATCGCCAACGGAAAACATTGCGCTCACCTTTGGCGTAAGCCTGACTCCAAAGTTTTGATTGCCCACTAACCTGAGGCCAGCAGTGAGATTGAACCATTCAAGTTTGTCGAACTCGTCCTGAACATACAGGGCTGTTGTCCAGTCGCTTGCCGTTCCTGTCTCTGTTCGGTCGGGTGCATTGAGATAATCGTATCGGTATTCTGCTCCTGCATGAAGTGTGTTTTCGTATGGCAGATAGAAGATGCCCTTCAATTGAGTCATGAAACGCTGCTGGTCACTCTGTAATTTGCTTTGGCCAGGCAGATAAGGAACGGAATACCATTCCCCATCAAGGTCACCATATTCTTCACCTTTCAGCAACATGTACTCATAGGTGCGAGCTGTATAGTCATAGAAATAAGCATGTTTGTTCCAATCGGCATCGAGCGAAAGGCTATTCTTTTTCGCTTCACCAAAGTTCCATTTGCCGCCTAAAGATGCAGAAGCGTTGTTGTAGCGAAGGTCATAGGTATAGACATCACAGCTTGGATGATTGCCATTTCGAGGGCGGCAGATATTTTTGATGTAGTATGAACCATCTGCATAGAACTCAAGATTTGACAAGGGGCGATAGGTCAGACGTTCTGAAATCTGCCAGTTGCGGAACTCGTTCACCGTCTTGTTCTTGCTGTCAGTAAGTACCATTCCCTCGGCAAACTCCTCAGCGGTGTTCTGCCAACCGTCGTTGCGCTGCATCTGGAAGTTTGTTTGACTGCCGAACTTGCCAATCTTGAAGGCGATCGTATTGTGCTGACGAAGGTCGTTGTGCATGCCGTATCGAGTGGTATTGTCCACATAGACACCTGCTTCGGGGTGTTTCTTTGTAATGATGTTGATGACACCCGCCATCGCATCGCTGCCATACAAGGCACTTTGTGCGCCTTTCACTATCTCGATGCGCTCTATGTTATGCGGGTCAATCAGTCCGAGATCGTTCTCGCCGCCAACGTCGCCATGAATGCGCTTGCCGTCAATGAGAATCAGAATATAGTTATTGCCCAGCCCGTTCAACTGCATCTGGCTTCCCATATCGCCTTCGTTGAAGGCAAAGGATGCCGTCAGCGACCCCAGTATCTCTTCTATGCTCTTGCCGCCAAAACTGTCCAACATCTTGCGGTTAATGACTTCTGTTTGCACCGGCACATCCTTTAGCGTATGCTGAGTCCCTGTCGCTGTGACAACAACTTCTTTCATCGATGTCTCTTTTTCGTCGGTCTGTCCTAATAGGAACAACGGGAAGCAGAGTATTATATATGATAAAGTATAGCGCAAAGACATTTTCAATTCTTAATTCTTAACTTAAAAGAGGCAAAGACGCAACGCCCCGGGTGCAAAGTTGAGAAGTCGCTGTTCCAAGGACGTGTGTCGCGCTTGTTGAAGATGTTCTCTATGCCAAGACCTGGAATCAGTTCCACCTTCTTCAGGTAAAAAGTGTGAGTCGTATGAAGGTCGAACTGCGTAAAGCCAGGAGCCCATCCGTAGCTGGTACTCCATCGTTGACTTTGCAGATGGCCGTTCAAGTCTATGTTGAGTCGATAGTTTCCCCAAGTACGTTCCCATCCAGCGAACACACGTCCTGTGTGCTTCACGCTTCGGTCTGTAGGTTCCGTTGTGGCTTCGTACTGCTGAGTCTCTGTATTGAGCTCTCTTGTCTCAGCTTTCGTATCTGTAAAGGTATAGGCTCCACCCAAGCGTAAGTTTTGTGGCAGATAGAATGTAGCACTCAGGTGGAGTCCTTTAACCTTCGCTTTGTCTATGTTGTCTCGTTGTTGGTATTTCGTGGCAGTAGGATATTTCGTGTCCAGTCCGCTTTCAGTTATCTCGGCATCGGTCAGGACGCGATAGGATATCATATCACGCACATCATTGATGAAGCCACCAACTTTCAGGCTCAACCAGTTGTTATTGTATTCGGCACTTACATTGTAGTAGTTGCTCTTCTCGGGTTTCAAGTCCTGATTTCCGATAGTGATATTCTTAGTCTCGTCGTTCTCATAGTGCATTTGCAACAGGGTTGGTGTGCGATAGCCAGCACTGTATCCTGCACGAAAGCGGAACTTGCCGGGGCTGTACATCAAGGCAGCACTTGGTGTGGCATAGCTGCCAAAGTATCGGTTGTGGATGTATCGAAGCCCTAAGACGCCTTGCAGGTTCTTGTAAATGTGTATCTCGTCTTGAGCAAAGAGGGAGAGCGTGTACATTGTGCGGAAAGCGAAATTATAGCTCTCGTACGTCTCGTGAACATATTCTGCACCTGCTGACAACTTGTTCCAACTGCCAAGACGGAAGATGCCTTTCAGCGTACCATTATAATAATGTGTCCGTTTGGTGAGTTGTGTGCCACCCGGTCGGAAGGTATCGAATGAGTCACGTTCGCTCATCAGGTTGTCGCTGTAAAAGTCTGCTTCCAGATACGTTTTTCCGCTGACCTTCCAAGTGGCTCCGACTCCGTACATATAGTCTTGGCGGTGTAGGTCATAGCTATAGGCTTCCTTCTCCGTATAGACCGTTTCACCTTTCTTCGTAGAGCCTTTATAGTAGCGAGCCATCTGTGGACGGTCGGTATGGTAATCATAGAAACTGCCTTTTAGATAGACGGTCACGCCTTTGCCCATATCCCTTGTCAAGCGTTGGTTCAACTGGTTGCTGTGGAAGCCCTGGCTCATCACTCTGCCTGTTGGCATCAGCTTGCCCATCACTTCTTCTGTCGGGTTAACCTGCCAGTCGTTTGCCTGAAGGTGTTGGAAGGAAGAACTGCTGCTCAGCCGCCCTTTCTCGATATTTGCTGCGATGCTTTCTGAGAAGCGTCCTTTGCTGGTATATGATGTGTTGTTTGTGACATCAACTTTCGCTTCCTGATGCTTTTCTGCCGAAGGAGCCGTCATAGAAGGTGCTGTTGTGATAATGTTGATAACGCCGCCTATTGCCTCGCTGCCGTACAAAGCCGAACTTGCGCCTGAAAGCACTTCTATACGCTTCACGTTAGCCATGTTAATGCGCGTATAGCGGTCGTCACCTGTCAGACGCTTACCGTTCTCGAGAATCAGGATATAATCCTCGTTCAGGCCGTTCATCATCATGGTAGTACCCATGCCGTTTGTCATCGTGGTGACGCTCGAAGTCAGTTGCTTCAAAGCATCCTCCAGGCTAGTGACATGCATCCTTTGAAGTTCATCGGATGTAATTACCTGAACAGGGACTACGGCATTCTGCGCCCTGTTGTGTGTACCAGTGCCAGTCACAACGACCTGAGTCAATTCGCGATTACGCACAATACTATCTGAAGTCGTCTTTTGAGCAAAGCCAACTGTGCAGCAAAACAAGCCTGCTATAAGTGCAAGCATGATTGAATGAAAATGATGCGCTCTTTGCGAGTTCTCTTGAGTCGTGTCCGCCATAATCCCGTAGCAGAACCAGTTTAATTTATTTTGTGCATTCAGGCAGGTTTCCTGACTTTGCCCTAAGCGTGCGCCTTCCCATCAAACGTGTTTTTGACAGTGGCTGTTTTGCACACTTTGGTAAAAGGGCATTTACAGTAGCGGGTACTGTTCGGGATTTTCGCCCGATTCCCTCTCTGCCTTTTGGCTGTCCCGCCAAAGGCATCACCTGAAATGCGCTGCAAAATTACACATTATTTATATAATAGGCAAGAAATCTTTCAGAAAAAAGGAATAAGTATGCATATTTTTGATTGGAACGAAACAAATTATCTCATATCATATTGCAACATTCTTTTCAAAGTTTAAAAACAGAGATATTAGAGACAAACATATGTGAAAATCTCTATTATAATTGTAATTATAGACAGCAAAGAAATAATGCTAACAATATAGAAAAGACGCTGCGATAGCCAGACACCTTCATTATTCCTTACAATGTCCGTAAGTCTGTGACTCTGCTTCTGCCATAGTACTTCCTGCTGTTTGAAACAATCGGCAAGCATCTGTTTCTCCTGTTCCAGCCATTTGTCGTGGAGTTCTTTAAGTTGCTGGATGCTCTTCTCGTCAAGGTTTGCCTTAATTGGAGTGTTCTCAGCCTTGACAATGGCTGCACAGATTCTTGTGATAATGTTGTCTGCACTTTTTGTTGCAGCATTAAGCCCTTTCTGAATAGCGGTATTGTTGTCGTTGGCTTCCTTCGTAACATCAAGGGATTTTTGCAATAAGGCATGTGTCTCCTTGGTCTGCTCTAATGTGGCATCAAAGCGGTTCTGCTCTTTCACCATTTCCTCATCATCCTTGATGGACTGCACAAGTTCTTTATATTTATCTTTGTTATTCATATTACAGTGTTTCTTGCTTTTGTTATAAATCTTTTTTCTATCTCCCACGTTTCCGACTTCTGACAATCGGTTTGCATAGCCAGTTGGCTTTCATGGCACAGCGTCTTGCCCATTCAAGTTCATCCTCATCATCCCGTTTGCCCCAACCTGTGCCAGTTCCTCCACCGCCACCACAGGATTCCGACATCTGCGTGGCAGCGTCGACATAGCCCAGGAATAGCAGCATAGCGACCTTCAAAATATCATCATGTGTGGCGTTACTATTGTCTGGAACCGCGATGTTGCTGTCAAGTTCTTTGTAAACACTTTCAGGAATGCTAAGTTCCTTCTCTTTGCCATCGATAAAAAATACTCGTTGGAACCTTGCTGATGTAGCAATAGGCTTTGCTTGTGGAATTGATGGAGATTGTGCTGATGTCGGCCTATGCACAGCAGTTCTCGTGCTTCCCACGGCAGACGGACTTTGCACAGCCATCGGCTTCTGGACAGGATGCAGTTTTCTCCATGTGTTCTCTATCTTCGATGGCATCAGGTTTCTGCCTACGCCGAGTTCCGAAGACTTGTAAGTGGAATTGCCCATCCTGATGGAATATCCTCTCACCACGTTCTCCTTGTCACGTTTCAGCTTGACCTTGTAGCCTCGCTTGGTCAGTAAGGTTTCATAACTCGTCCAGTCAAAGCGTGGCAGTAATTTGAGTATTTCCATACAATCATCTGTGATTTGTTGCAGGTGTTCCTCCCGTATCTCCATCGGGTCTTTCCAGCCGTGGCGATGGTTGACAGCTTGGGCAGCAGAAACGGCTCGCTCTCCGATAAAGTGACAGTCGTTGATGTTACCATTTTTGTCTATGCGGTTCACCACCAGATGCAGGTGTGGAATCCCCGACTTGGCATCATAATGGAGGGCTGCGAAGTATTGCGAGTTCTTGATGTCTGTTGGAGTGAGATTCTTGTGTTTGCCGTCTGGTGTCTTGGTCACCTTGTCAAGTTCATCAACAAACTCGTCCGTGAAGCGTCGCCAATCATCAAGCGTCCACCCATCACTCTCATTCATTGATGGGGAAACTTCGATGCGTATGGATGTCTTCTCTATGGGCTTTCTTGCAAATTTCTGCTTATAACGGTTCATGTGAAGCACCATTTCGTCCCACATTCCCATATAGGGCAAGTCCTCCATAAGCAGGTTTACTTTAACAAGGTCGGCTCGCTCGTTCTTCGTTGCATAGTTAGTCATAGCCTCGCCATGCGCTATTGGTTTTGCAGTTGCTACCATAGTCTTATCCTCCAAACTTATCTTTGATTGTGTCCCAGTGCTGGATGAGGTAGTTCACGCCCTCTATCCATGCGGTCATGATTCGCTCGTTCCTGAAGTACCGCTTCCTCACCTCCTGAGGCAGTCCGTGAAGGGCATTGCGGATGCCGACGAGTTCCGACCTTGCAGCGGAGAGACTTTTCAAGGCTTCCTCCTGTTCCTCGGTCATCAGCTGCTTAGGCTGGTGTCCAAGGACCGCATCATGGACATAGTTGCTTTTGTGCATTCCGCACTTGTTGGCATTGGTTACAATCTGGTTGTATTCTTCTTCCGTGAAGCGGACATCGATGTGGTGTCCCTTGTTCTGCCTCTTTTCTGAGGTCTTAGATGCTTTTTTGTTTTGCATAATGAAATCGTTTATAATAATGAATGATAAGATGGGTAAATGAAATCTTTGAAGTACAAGCCATGGACAGCCCGGTGCGAGCCTGCGAGCGACGCAAGAACCCAGTGGAAGGACAGTGCAGCGGAGCAAATCTGTCAGACATTGGGACTTCTTGTTTAGACCTCAGAAAAAATCACACTTCTTCGGGCTTGTCCGCGGCTTTAGCCTTCTGTCAGTCGCTGCCATACTGTGGGCTTTCGGCACTATCGGCTGCTTCCGCAACTGTTGTGCTGGGAATTGGCGAGATAAGTTGATTTGTCGATCCTTCATCATCAGGAATGCCCTTTGGATTGGTAGGCATAGCAGGAGTGCCGCCTAATGCGACATCATTTGATGTGCTATATGGCTTATCGGCTTCTGGCATCAGGTTGGCATAGTTCTCGTCAAGTTGCTCTAAGTAACCTACAGGTAGCTGTCCTTCCTCTCCGTATAGAGACAGTTTATTCTCTTCCCTTTCATCGTTGTTGGCATCAGCCATAGATGAAACGGGATTATTAGAAGTAAGCGATTGAGGATGGCTGCTGCCATTATCATTAGAAGAAGTCGGATTGGCATTACCTTGGACAGCTAGTTGGGGAGTGACTGGATTACGGTGATAATGGGGATTCCTGATGGGAGCATCCCGCCCGTCCACGAACCAGAATGCCAGACAGTGGATGGCATGGATGGTTGTGCGGTTATTGGCAATGGATGTGAGAATCCCCACCTCATTGAAGAGGTCAATCATTTTCTGTGCAGTCTTGCGATCACAATGCCATAGTTCGGCGAGTTCCACTTTCGATATGGCAAACTGACCGATACCGAGGTCAGCTGAGAAGTTCTTCTTCTCATAATGGAACGGTTCTATTGCTGTCAAAGAGAGAAAGGTATCAAAGGCTTTCATGCGGTGGAAGCCTTGGTTGTCATCTTTGAGGAAATCAAGCTGTTCTCTGGTCAGCAGGATTCCATACCTTACGTTTTTGTATTTCATCTTAAATTTTGTTTGTGGCGAGGGCTTGCATTGGTCAGCCCTCAGCCGTTATTAATTCTGTAATTTGAATGTGACTTGAAAAACAGGGTTACGTCGGACTGATGTCGGCTTCGTTCTGCCAGTCATGCTTGTCCGGCTTTCGTTTGTGTGAGGCAAGGATAGCATCGTTCTCCTCATCTGCGGTCATCGGAACGGTGTTCCTGCGCTTCGTCTCCAGCCATTTGTCAAGCTCGTCCTGATACAGGATCCATCTTCTGCCAGGCTTGGTGGCAGGGATGGTGCCGTCTTCCAGTTTCATGTACATCGTTCCCCTGGGGATGTGCGTGTACTCGATGGCCTCATCTACAGTCATTGGCTTGTGGCGGTTCTCCTTTACTGGTTTACTACTCTCTACCTGCTGTCTGGTCAGCATGGCTCTCATGCCCATCACCTCATCCCGAAGCTGAGCGACGACCTGCGGGAGGTCGTTGAATGTCAGAATTTCTTTTTCCATATTTTATCACAGTTTTAGTGATTCGGCTGCAAAGGAACTCAATGATGCCATGCTGATTCCGATTATTCATGATAATCCACGAATAATCATTTCAACATGAAATAATTGGGAAAAAGAGGGGCTACAAGGGGAATAATGATAGGGGAAAAGGTAAGAATAGAACTTGCGGCAAGGCTTATTGGTGCTCCCGACAGAAGATTACAAAACAGATAGTGGGCGAAAGCTGATGCTATTGCATCGGTTTTCGCCCGCTATCGGGGGAATTGTCAAAGAAAGATGTGGAGGGGTATTAAAAATGAGTTCTTTCCCAAGTGTGGAATTTGTGCCTGTTATGGAAAAAGTTCAACCAACGGGAATATAATGAATATGCGTGAAATCGTTATTTTAGACTCATGCATCTTTTGCTTAAAAATCAGCGAAAACGAGAAAATATTTTTGAATTTCGCTGATTTTTAAACATGAAATCTACTCAAAATGGAAGTGATAGTCACCCTTGTCTGGCTCGTCTATCACGATGTTCCCCATATCAGGCTGAAACTTGAAATTGCGGATGCTGTCAAGTTCTATGTCTCTCATCACGTCTGGAAACATACGCTTAATGAAGATAGCGCGTACTTCGCCCGTATAGTCTTTCTTGCTGCCCAGTCTCTCGGCTATATTCCAGACAAAGTGCCGTAGGTCAAGGGTGGTAAGGGTGGACTTTAATCTGATGGGTACAGGTTTGTGCTGCCAGTCATCGGCCCACTTCCTGATTGCATCAAGGAGTTTTTCCAACTCGTCATTGTCATAGATATATGGGGACATGATGTGGGTCACATATTCCATGATGGCATCAATGGTATTATGTCGCCTCTGTTCCTGCTCACGCTGATATTCCTTGCAGCGTTGAGTATATAGGTCGGTTTGTTCTGAACTCGTCTCTATCGTGTCGGAAACCTCCTTAGTCGGTTCTGCCGAATCAGAAATCTCTATAGTAGGTTCTTGCAATTCTTCTGACAAGTGTTCTTGTGCAGATTCTGTTTGAGGTAGAACTTCTGCCAGACATTCATGAACTTGTTCAAAACTCATGTTGTCCGTTGAATCTTCTGTGACTGCCTCCGTTTCTTGGTCGGTAAGAAGCATGGGGACTTGGCGTTGTCTGTTTTGCATTTTAAGTGGCACATCTGCCAACACGGACTGGAACAGATAATATATTGTCCCCAGCAATCCACTGGATATTACAAAGGTTACGAACTTGGCAAAGTTGTCTTGCCCGAAATCATTGCCCACTTTCAATGATACGAGCAGGGAGATAGTGAGGATGACCAATCCGGGGCATCCCCACAGCAGGCAGTAGTCTCTTACTGTCATGTTTTCTGTCTTGCATTTTACGTTGTTCATCTTTCTTGTTCCATTTATTTTATTGATTTGTACATTTCGGAATTGTCGGCATCTGCCAGAACTCGGCTATGCGATTTCCAATGCAAAGTTACTCCGATTATTCCCGACAGTTCAAAATCTTCCGAAAAAACCGCTTCGTTTTTACATTAGTTTAGAAATTGGTCCTATCGAGTATGAAAAAAGAACCAATAATCATACTATAAAATATTGATGGACATGACGAAAGGGAAA
>Ga0310694_10001149_pt1 | contig 31136 bp, 31 predicted proteins | sample 174DNAGHGhighgp2_FD_203884 | JGI IMG/M metagenome (GOLD analysis project Ga0310694, IMG submission 203884) | Sheep rumen microbial communities from Palmerston North, Manawatu-Wanganui, New Zealand - 1742 DNA GHGhigh gp2 (v2) (version 2) | ecosystem: Host-associated > Mammals > Digestive system...
CACAGCCCTGCAGGGGTGCCAGCTTGTCGACCGTGAAGTTCGAAGGGTAGCTGTACGCCATCCAGATACATTCCGGGAACAACTCACTCAGCACCACCGCCGACCGCTCAGACTCCACAATCGCCACAGTGCAACACTGGGGACTGACACAAATGTCCGCAACCTCCGGTTGCACAGAGGGGTCTGTCCCCAGTGTTGCACGCCTTTCACTGATGAGGTGTTCCCCGAACAAACAGTGCTTCGTAACGATATACCGACCGCATTCCGGATACCGTCGTTTGAAGATCATCGACACCCAAGTATCCCCGATGCGACCATCACGAACGATGCCACTCTCATCGATCATCCAGAAGATAGGCTTGCCTTTCTTGCTCTTGCCAAGACGATAGCGTTCAGCCGCATGAGCCATCTGAGCCTCAGAGAGCCAGCCTTTGGCAACGACCTCCTGACAGAAATCAGCGTCATCAGCCCGACAGAGTTCTACGAGCGACTTGTCAGCAGGCGGCAGTCCAAGCTCTTCAGAAAGAGCTTTAAAGGTGTTACAGAATACTTCGTTCCATTTCATCGGCTCGCGCGTGATAATTAATAATTAAATTTAATTTAGCCCCCTGTAAGGGGGCAAATATAATTAATTTCCCAATGGTCAAAACGGCAGCACTTGATCGCTTAGTTCCACCCATGTCTCGTTCTTCTCGGGGTGGGTCAGCTTCTGGATGATCCCCTGACGGACGGCCTCCTCGATAGTGGCATAATAGACTTTCCGATCCGTAAAGCCACACTTCTTGAAGGCCACAGCCATAAGCTCGTTGAACGGGCGCTGCCTTCTGCCCTCCATAGCGTCGGTGAAGAGCTTGATGAGCGTATCACGATCAGTCGAGAGGGCTTCAGAGTCCTTCTTCGTCCAGCGTCCTAAGTCGTCGCGAGGCTGCTCCTGGAAACCGGAACATGTCGTGGGGAGTCCCTCCTCAGAGATGCGGTAGTAAAGCTTATGCTTCATCTTCTGCTTTCGGGAGTAAGTCTGGGTCACCTTGAAAGTGCCCGACTCCTCGATGATCTCACACTGGAACACCTCAAAGGCCTTGTTGGTCAGTTCGGTACCGATGCTGCCACGCATGTTGCGATCCTGCTCGCTCTTGTTCAGATGGAGCACACAGACGATACAGCAGTTCGTGTCCTTGGCCAGTTTCATGAGCTTTTCCATGATGACCGTCGCCTGCGCAGCATCGTTGATGTCAGTCATGAGATCCTTGATGCCATCGATGATGGCAATATCAGGTTTGATGGTACGGATGGCCACATCCACCAACCTCTTTCGCTTCTCATACCCATGACCGCGCAGGTTGAACGAGTAGAACGTGGCATCGTCGAACGCCTGTATCCCAGCCAGTGGCAGGATACGTTCCTTCTGAATCTCCTGGGTCGACTGCTGGCTCTGTTCAGTGTCAATCCACAGCACTTTCAGAGGCGTGTCGCAGGTTCGTTCAAGCGACAGTACTTGCCGCTCTGTCGGAGGAGGACAGTCCGGCTTTAATGCTGCCGCCATAAGAATTGACAGGAAATACGTCTTTCCCGACTTCGCCTTACCGCAGTCAGCCACCAGTTCGCCCCGATAGAAGCAGGGCACGTCGAACATCTCAAACAGCGGCATCATGGGTGGCAGATCCGTCTCAGGCGTAATCCGGTCTTCAAACAGTTCGGCGATCTCTTCCTGCGAGGGTGCAGACTCGCCCTCAGTAGCCGACCGTTTTCTCTTAGGCAGACTGTCCTTGACGAGATTCAGAGCATGTTCTCTATCTTCGCCGTGCTCTGTATGGCCATTACTTCTTAGCATGTGATAAAAGGATGTTTTAAGTTGTGAATATTGATCAGGGCAAAGATAGTCATAACGCAGCAAACGTAACAAACTCTGTCCGCCCTGCGGACACAATATAGTTTTATTAACAGTAATTTCAATTTCATTAAGTGATGAAGAACAGATTCGTTCTAAGCACGCTGTCAGCTGCTCATGCGCTGGCAGTGAAAACGCTGAAGGAGGCCGACCAGGCCTTCTATCGCCAGCGTCGTATCATGGAGGATAGCTACAGTCTACCTCATGGTACCTTTCAGGGAATCTAAACTGGAGAAATCTCCGAGGATTTCGAGTTAAGAACCTCCCAGCTTCTGGCCATCTGGCGCGACATCCTCTCGCACTATCAGTCTCGCCCCGACATCCAGCAGCAATTAAAGAACGAGTTCATCAAAACCATCGAAAGAGAAATCACCCCTCCCCCCTGAGCCCCGCTCTTAGGTGCGAAAGAGAACAATAACTCCAGGTTTTTCCTCAAAAACTTGCAACTTTCAAAAAAACATCGTATCTTTGCACCGACGATATAAAACTGAAGAAGTTATGATGACAACAACTGCAAATCAGAACACGAGCACTCCCAGCAGGCTTTCAAGGCTGCAGGATGCCTACGAATACAAGATTAAGCACGGATGGACTCCGCTTACTCCCGAAGAGGAGGTGGATTTTCACAAGATGGTTGCAGAATTTACAAACCTGTAGTCTACAGCGCGAGCACTACCAAACATTTGTCAATCTCCGTTGGAATCTTGCTGCCAAGCATACTGACACCACCGACCATCTTATCATAGCTCACGCTATAACCGAGCATCTTCCTCTTATATCGTCGGACGGTAAATTCGATTTCTACTGCAAGCAAGGCCTAAACTTCATTTTCAATAAGAAGTAGCCTTCAGCCATCTTACATCTTCCATCTTCCATCATGTCTGAGATAAGCGAAGCGATTCAAGCAAAGTGCCTGGCCTTTGGTGACAGAATCATAAAACTCAATGACTACCTATTGAAAGAGGCAGCGAACAAGAAGCCATCCTTCAAGATGGTAAAGGGCAAACGAGTGTATGAGAAATCAGTGCCTGTGTATCTGCAATCAGTCTCCAACTTGTGCAATCAATTGCTAAGGAGCGGCACAAGTATTGGTGCAAACAATGCAGAGGCATGCAATGCCATCACAAAATCCGACTTCAAGAGTAAGTCTTATATAGCGCTAAAGGAAGCTCGTGAATCACTCTATTGGATAGATCTCCTACACCGTAATGGGTATCTGACCGATAAGCAACATGATTCTCTCTATAACGACTGCGAAGAATTGGTAAAAATCTTGGTGCATCGATGTAAGAAGCTAGACGGAGCGGAATAACATCAGCCATCAGCCATCTTCCATCAGCCATCTTAACGACATTCATCAGACATCCGGGAAATTGAGCCTTTTCGGCCATTTCCAATACAAAGATACGCATTTTTTGGCAAACAGGCAAGAGCGTTAAGATTTCTTATCCCTTTAGAGTGAAGAAATGTTAATTTAAAGATGGCTGGTTGAGGTGACAAAAGGGGTGTTTGAGAGGAAAATGAGAGAAAAACGGGAAAAATCAGGGCTCGGTATATTCTTAGAAAATCCGAGAGAAGTTGAAAATACCTTCGTTTAATTAGAAAACAAAAATGCACAATAATAAACTTTGTTTAACTCTTAGGGAGGCGATATATTATGTCAATAGCAAAACCATATAAAAGACTTTGGAGACCGCTTAAAGGCTATAGCTCTTTGAATCTGTACTGGACCGAAGTTGGACAGAACCAGGCTTCTTTGGGATATCTAAAGTCCGACCTGTTTGTTAATCAACAAGAGAAGCAGTCTTATTTGACGACAGCGCATCTCATCATAAGAGATCTTTATGAGTTGTTTAACTATGTTCAGCCGCATGATAATAATCTCAATGTGTTCAGCCATAGGATTTATGAACTTTTGCTTAGAACTGCAACGGAGTTTGAAGCCAACTGTAAGGCGATTCTATCAGCTAATGGGTATACTGGACATGGTAACCTGACAATCAATGATTACTTTAAAATTGCCGCAGCTGCAAGACTCTCTAACTATACTGTTACGTTTGGTCGATGGGAGTCTACTCATGACTTTCAACCATTTGCAACTTGGAATGGGACAACTTTTGCACCACTACCTTGGTATCAGGGCTATAATTCTGTAAAGCACAATAGACACTTAAACTTTCCACAGGCTAATCTCGCCAATCTTATGAATGGAATTGCAGGTTTGTTATGCATCCTTCATGCCCAATTTGGTGAAGATATGGCAGAAGTTTGCTTTGAACAGGTTACTGCAATCCAGAATGACCAGCAGAAAGTGGAGACTGGTACATTTATCATTCACGCTCCAACTTTTATAGACGCTGAACAGTATGAATTTATTTGGGATGACATAAAAGCTAATCCCAATGTAGTAGATAGTTATTCATTTTGATTGAATGAATATAGTATTTCTAATAGGCAATGGCTTTGATATTAATCTGGGCATGAAGACCAGCTATGCTGACTTCTATGATGACCTGATTAAAACTTATATTGGGGCAACTCCCTCTCAAGATAAGCTCCAACGTAGTATTGCCAAATATAAGGAGACTAATCTTTGGGCAGACCTAGAAAAGGGACTTGGTGAGTATGCTGCCGAAATTTCATCAGTAGCAGAACTTCGCGAGGTATATTTTCATCTTAATGATGCACTGAAGTTGTATCTGTCGGATCAGAAACTTGATGATAAATATCTGACTTCAGATGCTGCTAGTAAACTCAAAAAAGATTTGTTTCAGCCTTTTCATCTTTTCAGGCCACGTTTACGCCAGTCAATTCAAGAATTTGTAAATCCAGGCAGTGTGGGAACTGATGAAGTGAATATTATTACGTTCAATTATACAGATACCATAGAGAAGATTCTTGAAGCTGGGAATTTTAAGTTTCCTGTTGAGTTAGGAGTTAAAAATACGAATGGTTCTAAAAGAGTACTTAAGTCAATAAATCATATTCATGGCACTTTGAACGATTCAGAGTTGATAATGGGTGTGAATGATCTATCTCAGATTAAAAATGAAAAATTGGCAAAGGATGCTAGTACCCAGACAATGTTAATCAAGCCAGAGACCACAATCAATCGTGGCGATTTGCTTGATGAGCGATGTGAGAAAATAATGAAGAATGCTGATATGTACTGCATCTTCGGACTCTCGTTAGGAGATACTGATAAAAAGTGGTGGGACATATTGGCTGCGCGCATGAATTCTTCAAATGCACACATTCTCTATTATGCCTTTACTCAAAGAAGTATCATCCATAATCAGGATTTATGGGACATAGAACGCGAGTATCGCAATATGTTGACAGACAAATTTGCGAACAAGACACAGAATAGAGATTCTTATATGTCTCGTATTTACGTTCTTGTTAATTCTGAGATGTTTAAATTGGATTAGTTCAGATGGATCCCAATATAATTTCACTTATTACTTGTATAATAGCTGCCATCAGTGCACTTATTGCAGGAATCAGTGCCTATCTTGCATATTGTTTTAAACGAGCGGATGGGAAAGCTGAGTTGGAAAAGGAACTGGACAGGATATTGGAAATAGGAATACAGTACCCTCGGTTTGAGTATGAACCCTTTACCTCTGATTGGATCAATCATCGGGGAGAAGATAATGACATCTATCTCCGATACGACATATATTGTAATCTTCTATTTAATTTTCTTCACCATGTATTTGAATATTATGATGGCAAAAAGGAGAAGATAGAAAATTATGTTGATGTCAGAACATGGATACGTATGCATCGACAGAACTGGGAACATCCAGTTGATGATAATGAAAATGTGGATGGTTATGATCAACCTTTTAGGGATTTTATTAATTCATATTTGAGATGAAACGCAGAGCATTATTAATTGGTAATTCCAAGGGCCTGGGCGGTGTGAAGAAAGACATTGTTAATTTCAAGGCTTTTCTGATGGGAATCCATGGCGGAGCATGGAATATCGGTGAGATAGAAATGCTCATGAACCCGTCCAAGTCATTACTTTTGGATAGAATCAATCGAATCAAAGCTGAAGAGAACGACTTTGTAATTACAATGTTCAGTGGTCATGGAGGTTATCAGCGTACCACCATACTTGAGATAAATGGTGATGGTGAGGTCATTGAAGAAAGTAAATTATGGAGTTTAGCTCCTAAGCAGATTTCTATTTTTGACTGTTGTCGTACTGTGTGTGACTATACTGAGGAACGAGAAATACTCAATGAAGTTAAGACTTTTTCACGAGACGACGAGAAAACGTTAGCTAGACATATATATGAAAATAGAATTGGCAGTGCAGCTGTCCAACAGAATAAATTGTACGCTTGTTCAATAGGACAATGTGCTTATGATAATGGTGAAGAAGGTGCATATTATTTAAAGAACCTCATTCGCAGTGCAAAAACGATAACAGGCAGCTATGGATTAGTTGGTGATGTTCATGATGTTGCAGCTCAGGGAACACATACTGAAGTTATGATTTCCCAGAATGCCATTCAAGACCCTGTTGCTAATTTACCAAAACTCTTGTCATCTCAGCAATTAATATTGAGTGTCAGTATTTGAAAATGAAACGTAGGCTAGTAATAATATCATATGATGGAGGAGAAGAAAACCTCCTGCCAGACTTACAGTATGATATAAATAACTATATATCTTTCTTCTCAATGCCTGAGGCAGGGGCATGGGATAAGGAAGAGATACGGTATTTGATTTCTCCATCAATTAGTAAATTAGAAAGCAGGTTTAAAACTTGGAGAATTTTAGGCATAGAATTCTATGTTATCATATTTACTGGTCATGGTTATTGTGACGAGAGACGTAACCGCTATATTCAGTTGAACGATGAAGAAGACTATGCCGTTGAACAATTGAAGACTCTTGTTGGAGAAAAATCCCGCAGTCTATTTATATCAGATAGTTGTGGAACAGTTTGGACTCCTGCTCAGGAGGCAATACAAGATAGTATCCAAGAACAAAGGGAATTTTCATCAGGCGACGTTAATTACAGGGGGATCTGTAGATTTAAATATGAAGAGAGATTGTCCGATATTCCCGAAGGAACATTCATTGAAGTTTATTCTTCTGCTTTTGATGAAGGTGCACTTTATGACGAGGATAAGTATCATAGTATATATAGCTATTTCTTGCTTAAAGCAGCTCGTGAAAGGATAAAAGAGAAGAGGACTATGAAAAAAAACAATCCTTTTTATCGCGAATATACTTCTTTTACCTTTATTCATGAAATTGCTAAAAGAACAGTTCAGAATATTACTAAAGGTAAACAGAATCCTGTTTGTGTGATAGAAAAAGGTGTTCAGTTTCCTTTTCTTGTTGTTCCTAAAGTATCTTCTCGTATTCTTTAAAATAAAGGGAGTTCGTGATGTGCAAAGTCTCTTGTGACGAAATGAGCAATATGGATATGATAGTAGAACTTCTTCGTCCGCAGCTGGAAGTCACAAAGGAAGATATAGAACATTTTCGCCAAGCCAAATGGCCAGAGCCAAACTCGTTAGAGCTATGGCATGGCGAGAAAAGGTCGAATCAAATTCAACCAGTTATTATCATGGGATTGTATCATTATCGTGACCTGATTGGTTCACTAAGTGCATTCATAATATCTATCTAAAATTGAAATGAACTACATTATACAGACACCGAGTGCGAGGAGGCTGAAGGAGGAGATAGTGAAGATTGTTGAATCCAAGGCTGATGGCAATGAGAATGGCATTGTCAACTGGCAGTGTGTGGATATCGATGGTGGTGATAAGGCTTTGGTTCTTACGGAAGGGCAATGGGCGGAGAAGGGATGTATTACCTTGACGCAAGTGACTGGACGTAGTGAACTGCAGGTGAAATTCTTTTATTCGGAAACTTGTGAAGCCCGTGACAACAATGTCGATAAGTATATGCTTGGACGATTCACTGAATTGCTTTTGTCGCATTTTGCTTATTTCATTGATAGAGTTGTGATAGAATAAGACATACTGCCGAGAGGTAGCTATATAAAAAATCGTTATGTATGGGGCGGGCATTACCGCTGGTCTCTCATAAAATTAAGGTTCAATAATCAGCGGGTCTGCCCCCTTTTTTCAAATAATTGACAATGAAGACATTTAACTTGCATTTTGATGGATCTTGGTCAGATAGTATACGAGAAGAGCTCCCTGAATATAGCGGAGTTTATCTTGTTTACCGTGGCAACTTGGACCATGGAAGTTTTTTGTGCCGTGAGATTCTATATATTGGCCAGGCTGAAAATATTCGTTTGCGCCATACGGAACACGAAAAAAGAGAATTGTTCATGGCGGAGCTGCGCCCCAGTGAAGTACTCTTCTATTCTTGTGCTCCTGTGGCAAAAGCGGACTTAGATCGAGTAGAGAATGCACTTGTTTTTGAGATGCATCCTAAGTTGAATGATAAATTAACAGAAACATTCCCATACGATAGTACTACAGTAGTATCCGATGGGCAGTGCTCTTTGCTTAAGAAACAGTTTACGGTCGAACGAAAAGATAAATAACCCCATAATTATGAAAGGAATAGTTTTAGCAGGCGGATCTGGAACACGCCTTTATCCAATAACGAAAGGAGTCTCAAAGCAACTCCTGCCTATCTACGACAAACCGATGGTATACTATCCCATCAGTGTGTTGATGCTAGCTGGGATAAGAGATATCCTTATCATTAGTACACCATACGACTTGCCTGGATTTAAGCGTTTGCTTGGTGACGGATCTGATTATGGTGTACACTTTGAGTATGCTGAACAACCTTCTCCTGATGGCCTAGCACAGGCGTTCATTATTGGTGAGAAGTTTATAGGTAATGATTCCGCTTGTCTGGTGCTGGGTGATAACATCTTCTACGGTTCCGGCTTTACTAGTCTTCTTCGCAAGGCAGTAGAGGATGCAGAAAAGAACGCCAAGGCTACCGTTTTTGGCTATTGGGTATCTGACCCTGAGCGTTATGGTGTGGCAGAGTTCGATAAGAACGGCAACTGTCTTAGCATAGAAGAGAAACCGAAGGAGCCTAAGAGTAATTATGCTGTTGTAGGTCTGTACTTCTATCCTAATAAGGTGGTAGATGTCGCTAAGCATATCAAGCCTTCTGCTCGTGGCGAACTGGAAATCACTACGGTTAACCAAGAGTTCCTGAAGGATGGTGAACTGAAGGTTCAAGTTTTTGGTCGTGGTTTCGCATGGTTGGATACAGGCACGCATGATAGCTTAGCTGAGGCTTCAACCTTTGTGGAAGTAATTGAGAAGCGTCAAGGTTTGAAAATTGCTTGTTTAGAGGGGATTGCATACCGTAATGGATGGATTAGCGAGGAACGTATGCGTGAGATTGCTCAGCCCATGCTAAAAAACCAGTATGGCCAGTACTTGCTGAAGGTAATTGATGAGATGAAGGAGGAAATAAATTCGAATCTATTCCGCGATAAAGGCCTTGAGAACCAGAATTTAGATTAATTTTATTAAGATAAAACATTTGTATGAATAAACAAATAACAGTTACATCACCCTTGCTCCCTAATCTTGATGATTTTAACGAGTTGTTAAGGGAAATATGGGCTAGCAAGTGGGTCACTAATATGGGACAATTTCATAATCAATTGGAAAAAGCCCTGGCAGAATATCTACATGTGCCTTATGTATGCCTTTTTACAAATGGTACTTTACCTTTGATGACTGCTCTGCAGGCTCTTCGTATTACGGGAGAGGTTATCACTACACCATATAGTTTTGTAGCCACAACCCATAGTATTTGGTGGAATGGGTGCAAACCAGTTTTTGTTGATATAGACCCAGCAACGGGTAATATGGACCCAGATAGAATTGAGGCTGCTATTACACCTGCAACAACTTGCATTATGCCCGTACATTGCTACGGCAAGCCTTGTGATACCAAACGCATACAAGAAATTGCGGACAAATATGGCTTAAAGGTTATCTATGATGCAGCACATGCATTTGGTGTTGAAGTACCAGCTGTCCAATATGGCTTGAAGGCATACGATGAAAAAGGCCTTGCAGGTATTATGAACGCTGGTGACATGAGTACTTTGAGCTTCCATGCCACAAAGGTTTATAATACCATTGAAGGGGGAGCTTTGGTTGTTCACGATGAAAAGACAAAGAAGCGTATTGATAACCTCAAGAACTTTGGCATTACGGATGAGGTTACCGTTGTGGCCCCAGGAATCAATGGTAAGATGGATGAGATGCGTTCTGCTTATGGTCTATTAAACCTAAAGCAAGTTGATGATGCCATTAAAGCCCGCAGCGAAGTGGCTAAGCTTTACCGAGCAGCTTTACGGGAGGTACCAGGAGTTTCTTTCTGGGATGATATGCCTGGCGTTCGACACAACTATAGCTATTTCCCCATCTTCATTGATGCCGAAAAGTTTGGCATGTCTCGTGATGATTTATATTACAAGATGAAAGATCAAGGTGTCTTGAGTCGCAGATATTTCTATCCATTAATTAGTAATTTCCCAACTTATCGAGGACTTCCGACGGCAAATAAAGAAAACCTTCCTCTTGGTAATAAAATGGCAGATGAAGTTCTTTGTTTGCCTATGCATCATGCTCTAGCGAAGGACGATATTAATAGAATACTTGATTTCTTTAAATAGTATTGATGGAAGCTAAATCATCTTTTTATTCAGTTGACGAGCTTAAAGAAATAGGTTTCAAATCTTTCGGCTCTAATTTAAAGATTAGCCGGTTTGCTCGATTCTATTCGCCACAGAATATCAGTATAGGTAATAATGTGCGAATAGACGATTTTTGTATACTTTCAGGAAAGATAACAATAGGATCCAATATCCACATCTCAGCTTATGTGGCTCTATATGGTGCAGAAGGCATAGAGATTTGTGATTATTCAGGTATATCACCTAAGTCAGTTGTATATAGTGCAATGGATGATTTCTCGGGTGATTACTTGATAGGTCCAATACATCCTGAGGGTACGACCAATGTTACGGGTGGCCTTGTAAAAATAGAAAAATATGTGCAAGTAGGATCCAATACAGTTGTTTTTCCAAATGTAATCATTGGTGAAGGCACAGTTATTGGGGCTTGCTCACTAGTCCGACATTCTGTTGGGGAATGGGGCATATACTGTGGAATACCCCTAAAAAAAATCAAAGAACGAAGTAAAGCGATGTTAATGTTTGTTGCTGGTGAATAATATTAACAAACAGATAAATTCTTGGTAACGTAGATTTATCTATATTATGGCAGATGAATCCTTAAAGAATAAAACTGTAAAAGGTGTTATTTGGAGTGCAATGGAAAGATTGTCCGTTCAGGCAATCTTCTTAGCAATAACCATAATAATGGCTCGCATTCTATCTCCCCATGATTATGGGTTGATAGGATTGCTCGCTATTTTTATAGAGATATCACAAGCTCTAGTCGATAGCGGTTTCGGACAAGCACTTATTAGAAAACAAAATAGAACAGAATTGGATAATAATACGATGTTCTATTTTAATATTGTTGTTAGTTCCTTTTTATATATTCTGTTATGGTTTTTGGCTCCATTTGTATCTCGATTCTATGATAATGCATTGTTGTGCCCAGTAATGAGGGTTATTAGTCTTGGAGTCATATTTAACTCTTTTGGCTTGGTACAAAGGGCACTCTTAACAATTAAAGTCGACTTTAAAACGCAAATGAGGTCGTCTCTTATTGCGGCTATTATATCGGGAATAATAGGTGTGTGGATGGCATATTCTGGTTATGGAATATGGGCAATTGTCGCACAACAACTTGTTAATTATGGTATTAATACAAGTGTATTATGGATGTTGACTAATTGGCGGCCCAGGTTGATTTTCTCTATGAATTCTCTTAGAGAAATGTTTTCTTTTGGTTCAAAATTGGTAGCATCAAGCATATTAAATACAATATACAATAATATTTTCCAAATTATAATAGGAAAAGTGTTTTCACCATCGAGCTTAGGTCATTATACACGAGCTAAGCAGTTCGCTGATTTCCCATCTGCAAATTTAGCAGGAATTATGCAGAGGGTTACATTTCCGGTATTGTGTGAACTGCAAAATGATGATGGTCGGTTGCGGGAGGCATATATTAGGACACTTAGAATGATAGTTTTCATTATATTTCCATTAATGTGTGGATTGGCAGGAACAGCTCATCCGTTGGTTAGTGTTATCTTAGGTGAAAAATGGAACTTTTGTGCGACACTTTTGTCTATCATATGCTTTTCTTTTATGTGGAACCCTGTCCATTCTCTGAATTTAAATCTTTTGCAAGTCAAAGGTAGATCAGATTTATTTCTAAAGTTAGAAATATACAAGAAAATCATAGGTATTCTGACAATTGCAGTTAGTATACCATTTGGGGTTGAAGCAATGTGTTATTCTACAATTATACATACTATAATATGTCTTTGGCTAAATACTTATTATACACGTAAATTAATTGGTGTTGGCTTTATAATGCATATAAAGCAAATCGCACCGATATTTGTTGTGTGTATTATTATGACCTTTATTTTATTTGTTTTCCAGATGTTTATAAAGGATAATGTAATCTGTCTTTTAATATCTATTATTTTTGGAACTACATTTTATATTACTTTGAGTTATATGCTTAAATTTAAAGAGATAAGCGAGCTGTCGTCAATAATCAAGAATATCAGAAATAGATGAGTCAAGATAATCGAGAAATAATGGTAAGCGTACAATGTCTTGTGTATAACCATGAGAAGTTTTTACGTCAATGTTTGGATGGCTTCGTTATGCAGAAAACTAATTTCAAATTTGAAGTTATCGTGCATGATGATGCTTCAACAGATGGTTCAATTGACATTATTAAAGAGTATGCACAAAGATATCCCGATATAATTATTCCTTTCTTTGAAAAGGAAAATCAGTACAAAAAAGGTGGGTTCGAATTAGTTTTTGGTATAGTAGCGAAACACTGTATGGGGAAGTATGTCGCTATTTGTGAAGGGGATGATTATTGGCTGGATTCGAATAAACTACAAAAACAATATGAAATAATGGAGCAGCACCCAGAATTAGATATGTGTGCCCATAGTTCGTATTTTGAAAATGCATTAACTGGTGAAAGGTGTGGCGAAATACATCTTGGCAGTAAATTGAAAAAATTGTCTATTAATCAAGTAATTATTGGAGAAGGAGAATATTTATCAACGAATAGTCTTTTTTATAGAAACATCATTAATGAAAATATTCCATCATTTCGAAAATTCATGAACTATGACTATACAATTCAAATGCATGGGGCCTTGCGAGGGGGAATAATATATTTGCCTGAGCATATGTCTGTATATCATGTTGGTGTATCTGGTTCTTTTTGTGACGTAAATAAAAGCAAAGAAGTTAATAAGAAATATATTGAAAGAAAAAAGGAAATGTTAGCTCTTCTGGATAAAGATACAGATTATAAATACCACAGAGCTATAGAAGCTCGAATAATTCTATATGATGTTCTTACAGAGAATAGTCAATTGCAAAATATAAAAATTGTATGGTCTCATATAAGCGGTTTCTCATCTCTTCCTATAAAGAGGAAAATTGATGTTCTTATAAAATGCATTTCTCCCCAAATCGTAAGATTATATCATAAACTATAATTGAACTATAGCGATGGCTCATCTTTTGTCGAAAATATTATCATTTTTGTATGATTTTATTATTGTGTTTTTTATGTCGTTTGAGCTTGTTATAATTGGGCCCATAACAACACGAAGAATTGCATTAATAGTTGTTATATCGTATCTGCTTAAAAATCGGAAAAGAGCACGTGTGGAGTTGTCTTTTTTAAACAAAAAGGCTATTCAGACATCTCTAATTTGTTTTGGAATATGTCTAGTTATAGCATTGATTAATAACGCATTTATTAATGGAGAAAATGAGAATTACATGTATTTTGAACCATGGTTTATAATATATGAGATCCTCTATGTCTTTATTATGGCATTATATGTTTTGACAAGATTTCGCAATGTAAAATACTTTGGGATTATTTGTTCCATTGTAATGTTGTTTCAGGCTATAGTAATTTTTTCCTCAATATATAATGACGATTTAAGATTTTATGTATTTGAGCATTTTGCCCCAGGAGGCAGTGAACGTAGTGAAAAAGCCGTAGAATATGGTACGAGAGTTTTTGGCATAGGATTAGGATATTCCGCTGGCTCAGTTTTAATAGCAGCAACATATGCATTATTAGTGTATATGTTATTGAAAAGACTGTTAAATAGTCTTTCTTTTGTAATAATAACAATTATTTTAATACTAATGACTGCATTTGTTGGCAGAACTGGTCTTGGTTTGGAATTACTATTTATTTCTTTTTATTTTATTTGCGAAAAAGATTATAAAAGAAAATTTTTCAACTTTGTAGTTCCTTTATTAGCATTAATAATAGGCTCGTTGTTTATCCTCACACTATTAGATCCTGTAGTAGCTGAATATCTTGAAGAGTGGGTAGGTGAATTATTTGACCCGGAAAAAAGGGAGAATGTCGCAAATACAATTGCAGAAATGGAAACACCAGATTTTACAAACGAAATGATTTTTGGTTCTGGTGTTATTTTTGGTAAAACAGATGGGGGGCAGCTCGTATATAGTGACTCTGGGTATATTAGAATTTGGTCGGGTATAGGAATAGTTGGCGCATTTTTTTATTATCTGGCATTTTTATTGATATTTGCATCTACTAAATTCTACAAAAACAAAACAAGTGTAAAGTGGCTATTGATTACTATAGTAGTGATGGCATATGTCATTGAATACAAGGAACCATATTTCTTAAAATATGACTATGCAAGAATTGCATTGATTATTCTTTGGTTCGAAATAAAAATGAATAAGTTAAATACTATACAATACGACAATAAACAACTCCGAAATTTTAATTGTTAATTTTTTTCGTTTAACTATAATTATAATAGTATGATTAAGAAAATGTTAAATGGTGTTATTAAACACATGGGCTTTATTTCTGATGAGATGTTTATTAAATGCCAATACTGGTTGCGAATGGGTGAGAAATTGAATCTTAATCCTCCACGAACTCTTAGCGAGAAGCTTAATTGGCTGAAACTATACTATCATAATCCATTATTACATAAATTAGTAGATAAATACGAAATCGGAAGGTTCGTCGCTGATAAAATTGGTGAACAATATGTTATTCCTTGTATAGGTCTGTATCGTAGTGTTGATGAAATAGATATAAACAAACTGCCAGACCAATTCGTTTTAAAATGTACTCATGACAGTGGAAGCGTTGTCATATGCAAAGATAGAAAATCATTCGATTGGGATGGAGCTAAGAAAAAGTTATCGAAAGGTCTTACCCGGGACTATTATAAGACAGGAAGAGAATGGGCCTATAAAGGATTAGAGCATAGAATAATTGCTGAGCCATTTATTCCTACGTTGGGTAAAGCTGACTCAGTAGAGTATAAGATAACTGTCTATAATGGTAAAGTTCGATTTATAACAGTATGTACTGGAATTGCTCATTCTACTTTAGATGTGCGCACCAATGACCACTTTACTCCCGAATGGGAGAAACTTCCGTTCTATGCATATTATAAACCTTCAGGTAAAGATATTCAAAAGCCTCCTTTCATGGATGAGATGGTACGCCTCACTGAGAAATTGGCAGAAGGGTTGCCACAGGTACGTGTAGATTGGTATGTGCATGACGGAAAGATGCTGTTTGGCGAGATGACCTTCTATACATGGGCTGGCTATCTGAAATTTGAACCAGAGGAGTGGGACGAAAAACTAGGCTCTTGGTTGGTACTGCCGAAAGAAAAATTAGTATAAACTTGGATGGTTTAGGGATGTCCTGACCATCCCTAAATCATCTTAATTATGAATAAGACAATGAATAGGATTAAGTATTATCGAGCTAACAAACGAAACTTGCCAAATTCGATTTTAAAAAGATGTTCAAAATTGTTTGGAGATAAAAGCTATTTAAAAATTAAATTTAAATTGCTATTTGGCTATAGCCTTGATTTGTCTAATCCTCGAACATTTAATGAAAAGCTGAATTGGTTAAAGCTATATTATCGCAATCCAAAGCAAACTATGCTTGCGGATAAGTTTTGGGTAAAAGAATATATAGCAAAAACCATTGGAGAGAAATACGTCGTACCATGTTATGGTCATTGGTATCGGGTAGAAGATATTGACTTCAATAAATTACCTGAGCGCTTCTTTTTAAAATCTAACCAAGATAGTGGTGGCGGTATGTTAATTGATCAGAAAAAGGGGGTTGATTACAAGGATTTAAATAAACGATTCTCTTCAAAGCGTATTGCAAATTTGAACTGGTACTGGTCGTCACGAGAATGGGCTTACAAGCATATTGAGCCATGTATTTTGGCAGAAGAATATCTTGATGAGGGTACTGGCCACGAGGTTCATGACTATAAATTCTGGTGTTTCAATGGGAAACCTACCTATATGTATATTACCAACAAAGGCAAAGAAATTAAGGAGAATTTTTATGATATGGATTTTAAGCCTGTAGATATCAATCATGGGTTTGAACGAACTATTCCTGAATATGAGAGACCAGCAAACTTTGATAAAATGAAAGAGCTTGCCGCTATTTTGTCTGAAGGGCTGCCCTTTGTCCGTATTGATTTTTTTAATGCTAATGGTAGATTAAACTTTGGCGAATGCACATTTTATGACTGGGCAGGATTGCGCCCCTTCGTAGATGAAAAGTGGGATATAAAACTTGGAGATTTGTTATCACTTCCCAAATTATAATCTTACATGTATATAGATTAATCGTGATGAAAATTCTTTGTCTTATTGATGGGCTTGGATTTGGTGGGGCCCAAAGGCAGATGATTGGCCTTGTTCATTTATTGAAGAAGAAAGGTTTCCAGACGGACTTGGCTTGTTATCATGAGAGAGATTTCTACAAAGAACTTCTCGACAAACTTCAAATTAAACCAATTTTATTGAAAACGGGCAATGGAAAGTTTTCGAAAGTAAAGAATATCCATCTTTTTATTAAGAAGGAGGGGTATGATACAGTAATAACATACATGGATGGGCCAAATGTAATAGGCTGCCTGATAAAACTGTTTTATCATAGTAAGTTTAATCTTATAGTATCTGACAGAATTACTATTCAGTATGTTTCTAAAAGCACTCGATTGCGTTATTGGCTATATAGACTTTCTAATTATATAGTTCCTAATTCTTATTCCCAAGCTGCCTTTATATTAGAAAATTTTCCTTATCTTAAAGATAAAGTACATACAATTACTAATTTTACGGATACCTCTTTTTTTACTCCAAAAGCTGATGCTATTCAAACTAAAGGGTTGTTGGATATATTAGTGGCTGGGCGAATTGATGAGCAAAAAAATATTCCTAATTTCCTTTTGGCAATGTCAATCCTCAAGAAAAGAAGAGTGTCTTTTCATGTGAAATGGTTTGGAAACGTTCAGAGAGGAACAGAGAACTATTATCAAGAGATCATAAAGCAGAGAGATAGTCTGGGATTAACGGATGATGTGGAATTTAAAGGAGGAACATCAGACATCAGGAATGAATATAGAAACTGTGACATTTTTTGTTTGCCGTCGCTTTATGAGGGTTTTCCCAATGTACTATGTGAGGCAATGAGCTGCGGTAAGCCAGTTATAGCAAGCAATGTCTGTGACAATCCTCTTATTGTAGAAGAAGGGGGCAATGGTTTCTTGTTTGACCCAAAGAACCCTAATGTGATAGCTGATTGTGTGGAAATGGTAGCTAATATGTCATTAGACAAACTTAAATTGTTTGCTAATAGAAGTAGAGAATTAGCAATAGAGAAACTGTCAGAAGAAGCTTTTGTCGATAAATATATAGAATTGATAAAGAACTAAATGAGTAAAAGAATCGCTTTTTTTTGTGCTTCATTGCAAGCTGGTGGGGCTGAACGTGTGCTTTCTGTTTTATCGAAACCTTTGGCCGATTATTACGATGAAGTGCAGTATATAATGTGGTATGAAAAACCGGTTTTCTATCATATGGATGACAGGGTAAAATTGGTTAGTGTTGAGAAAGAATCAGGGGATAATAAGAATTTAAAGAAAATGTCGTGGTTACGTCAATATGTTAGAGTCGTAAAACCAGACTTGCTTATATCTTTTTCTGCACCCTTTAATATGATTTCCCTCGCCTCTCTCATATTTACAAATCAGAAGATTGTTGCTGCAGAAAGAGTTGACCCCAGAAGCTTTAGGTGGGGTAAGCATCTTGAGATAGCAAGGAATCTACTATATAAACGGGCTGATGGAATTTTGGCTCAGACACAATACAGTAAGAATTATTTTTCTGGTGACTTATATAATAAGTCGGATGTAATATATAATCCAGTTGTAATGAGTGCTGATATTGTCGGTTCTGCAATTAAAACACCTAAGAGAAATGTTATAATAACTGCCGCAAGACTTGAAAGTCAGAAAAGACAGGACTTGCTGATTGAAGTATTTGCTGAGTTTAAGAAAAATCACCCTAATTATGAGTTGCATATTTATGGGGATGGTACTAAACTTGGCGAATTAAAGGCACTTTCTTCAAAGTTAGGCATTGCAGATTTTGTAAAATTTCCTGGGGTAGTTAATGATTTGTGGGAAAAAATGAAGTCGTGCCGTATGTTTGTGATGACATCTCTTTTTGAAGGTATGTCTAATTCTCTAATTGAAGCAATGTGCTTGGGACTTCCTTGTATTTCAACAAAAGTTAGCGGTGCGGTTGATTTAATCAAATCAAACGAGAATGGTGTTCTAATAGATATAGATGATAGAGCTGCTTTGCTTAAAGGGATGAACAGCATTGCCGATGATGATGCCTATGCAAAGAATATTGGCATTAATGCAAGTAAGTTATATGATGCTCTTAATGTTGATAGCATTTCCAGACAATGGATAAGTTATATTGATATGATGATAAAAAAATAGAAAGACTATGAATTATAAAAAAATAGTAGGGAATCAGGATACGAGATTTAAGATACTTGGTGCTCTGGGTTGGTTGCCTGACTCTGTGATGTTGAGACTACAGTATCGCATTAAATTTGGCTTTTGGCCCAATTTTAGGCATCCCAAAAGATATACAGAAAAGATCCAGCTATACAAAATGAAATACCGTAACCCAGTGATGGGGCGGTGTGTTGATAAATACGAGGTTAGAAGTTATGTTGAATCAAAAGGGCTTGGACATATTCTAAATAAGTGTTATGGCGTATATGATGATGCAAATCAAATAGATTTTAATAAGCTACCTAGCTCTTTTGTACTTAAAACGACTGATGGCGGTGGTGGAGAAAACGTAATTATAGTAAGAGATAAAAAACAGGTTGACGAATTAGGTTTGAAAAGCAAACTAAATAATTGGAAAGGACGTAATAAAATAGACCCGGGTAGAGAATGGGCTTATACGCAAATGAAATCTTCCCGAATAATTGTTGAGGAATTGTTATGTGATGATTCAAATGCCGATGGCTCAATAGAGGATTATAAAATGATGTGTTTTAATGGAAAGTTCAAATCATTATGGGTAGACAAGAATCGCTATAGCGACCATCATCGCGGATTTTGGGATGAAAATTTGAATTTTCTATATGATGTATATAGCGATCACGACACCTTTAAGGAGCCTCCTACGTTGCCAGAAAATATGGATGAGATGATACGAGTAGCAGAGAAATTATCTGAAGATTTTCCATATGCACGAATTGATCTTTATAATATCAAAGGGAAAATTTATTTTGGTGAAATAACATTTTATCCATGGAGTGGGTATGTAAAATTTACACCAGAATCTTTTGATTATCAATTGGGTTCTTATTTTACAGAATATCAATGAAGCAGATTTGTCTAGCTAAAAAAGTTAATAAAGGACATATGAGAACTGTGTTATTTGTTCTATGTCTTTTTGCTCTAAAACCTTCAAGTGCTGTTACTTTAGATGATGAAAAGTGTGATAATTTACAATTATTATGTATAAAGGAAAATGCAAAGTATATTATACGAAATCATCATCTGTTTAATGACACATTAATAATTCCTTATGGTAGTGAGTTATATTTTGATGGCGGTAGTATCTCGGGGCCAGTCGTATTTGATTATACAAAGTTAAGCGGCAAGGTAAACTTAAAGGGGGCGAATATAAAAGGAAATATTCAAAACAAAGTTTTTAATGCGTCTTGGTTATGTTCCATTGATGGCGTAAAGGATGACGCTCCTTGTATAAATCAAATTATAGAGGTTTGTGGTTTCGTTTTATTTCCTAAGGGAAAGTATCGTTTGGTATCCGCATTTGATCCCAAAGACAAAGTTGATAAGATATATAATTCTGCAATAAAGACGCATATAGGTATAGGTCGTAGTAATGTAAAATTGATGGGAGAAGAAGGAGCCGAGTTTATTACTAGTGAGCCACTGGGGACTATTTGTGTGTTTTCAAAGCTTCACCAAATTGACAAAAGTGTTAGGAATATAACAATTCAAGGCATTACATTTACCGTTAATAATGATGGCCACGATTTTTATCCATATATGCATACAATAAAAACGATGGGAGTGGACGGTATGATTATCAAGAATTGTAAGTTTAATGATTTTTGGGGTGATGCTATCTGTTTAAGCCATTTTGGAGATACGCCACAAACTGGTGAGAGGACAAGAAATAGAAATGTTACAATCAAAAGCAATACAATTATTGGTGGCGTATTACATAACAATCGTAATGGAATATCTGTAATAAACGGTCAGAATATAACTATACAGAATAATATAATTAAAAATACATCCCGTAAAGATATGCCAGGAGGCATTGATGTGGAGCCCAATAATTCTGCTTATACGATAGACGAAATACGAATTTTGAACAATTTTCTTGAGGGAATTAAGACCTGTGCGATTTCAATATATATACCCAAGGGTGCACCTGCATATAATATTAAAGTAAAAGATAATGTAATAAAAAAAAGCGGAACGGGTATTACTATAGGTGTTTTGTCCAATAATAACAGTGAAAACTTTGTTATAAAAGGAAACAGAGTTGACGAATTAACTACTCCATATAAGTTTATGGGAGAAGGAAACTCCGCACATTGGGTAATAAGCAACAATATATTTGAACGGCCATGCTTGCAAGGTATACCGGGCGATATAAAGGTGGAGGATATCGTTGTGAAGAATAATAAAAAAAAAAGATGATAAGCTGGATAGTAAATGATCATCCAATGAAAAGCATTATTATCTTTGGAGGCTTATTATTCGGTTGCTTAGTTTTACTTGCTTTAAATAGAAGATATTTTTCTAAATGAAAGTACTAATACTAACAAATAATTTCCTAGGACTACACAGCTTTCGCAAGGAAGTTGTGAAAGCCATTCGAGATGCGGGCCATGAGGTCGTTATCTCAGCACCATTTGATGAAAAGAAAGCCTATTTTGAAGAGATAGGATGCAAACTTATAGATACTCAGTTTAATAGGAAAGGTACTAATCCTATAAAAGACCTAGGGCTGATGATGCGGTATCGAAAGATGCTTCGACAGATAAAGCCTGACGTGGTATTGAGTTATACTATCAAACCAAATCTTTATGGAGGGATGGCTTGTCAACTGTGTAATGTTCCGCAGATTGTTAATATTACAGGATTAGGTTCTGCAGTTGAAAACCCAGGTTGGTTGCAAAAGCTTACCATTTTATTGTATAAGGTGGGATTGCAAAAGGCAAAGACAGTGTTCTTCCAGAATAAAGCCAATATGGAATTTTGTGAACTACACAGAATGGTAAAAAGAAACAAGATCCTTATACCAGGCTCTGGTGTTAATCTGCAATATCATACCGTTCAGAAATACCCCAAAGATGGAATTATAAAATTCATATTCATCAGTCGCTTGCTGAAAGAGAAAGGTATTGAGGAATATTTTGGTGCGGCAATCCGTATTAAGAAGCAATTTCCAAATACGGAGTTTCACATTGTAGGCCCATGCGAGGATTCGTATAGTGAACGGCTGGATGCATTACAGAAGGACGGTATTGTTATCTATCATGGTTTGCAAGCTGATGTTCGTCCATTCATTGGGGCAGTACATTGCACCATTCATCCATCATATTACCCTGAGGGGATGTCAAATGTACTCTTGGAGAGTTGTGCTGCTGGCAGGCCTATTATTACAACCAATCGTCCTGGTTGTGGGGAAATAATAGAAGACGGTAGAACAGGCTATTTGGTTAATGCCAAAGATGTTGAGGATTTGGTTTCTGTGATTGAGCGTTTTATAGCATTACCATATCATCAGAAGATGCAGATGGGATTAAATGCTCGTGAAAAAGTTGAGAAGGAATTCGATCGCCAAATTGTAGTTGATGTATATCTCTATGAGTTATCAAAGATTAGCAAATAGTACAAGGCAGGAAATTTTCGTATACCTTAGAGAAACTTTATGGCGCCAGAAGGAGGGTGTGTCGAGTAGCTTGTCAGGCAAACAAGCCTGTTCCCTTTTACAGGAAGCTGAAAAGCAAGCCGTTTCTGGATTAGTGATTGATGCTTTGATAAGAAATGATGTTAGAATACCACATGAAATTTTATTCAATTCAATAGGGCTTCAGGAGCAGATAAAGCATAGTAACCTCAAGTTAAATGAAGGGGTAAAATTACTACATCAATTATTCTCTAATAATAACGTAAGTTATGTTGTAGTAAAAGGGCAAGTGGTAGCATCTTATTATCCAGACCCTTTAATCAGACAGTCGGGGGATGTGGATTATTACTGTAATAATGATAATTTCCCCAAATCTCTAAAGGCAATAGAGGAGGCATGGATAATAAATCCTGACATAGAAGAATCTTCGATTCATATCCATTTTGAAAAGGATTCTGTGATTTATGAAGGCCATTATTCACTTGCATTATTGTACAACAAAAAAAAGGATGCTTATTGGCAAAAGATTTTAGATGAAGATATGGGCGCTACAGTTGACATTGGTGGGGCAAAAGTAGCTACTCTTACACCAACGATTCATGCTTTATATATTTTTCTTCATTTATATCGTCATTTAATGGAGCTTGGGGTAGGCCTGCGCCAATTCTGTGACTGGGCGATAATATTGCATTATTGTAAGGACTGCATTGACCATCATAAGTTACAACAACATCTAAAGGTACTTGGGCTTGAGAAAGCTTATCGTGCCTGTGGAAGTATTCTCGTGGATTATTTGGGATTGCCCCAGAAAGAGTTTGGATATACCATTACTGATAAAGACAGAAGTTACGGATCAAAGGTTCTTGATGTTGTTTTCTATCGAGGTAATATGGGGCATTTTAATAAACGGCATGGTTACGTTGGCTTGAAACATAAACTTGAAGCTGTAGGAATAAAAGTATCTCATTTCGTAAAATTTATGCCATTAGCCCCTGGATTTAGTTGCAATTGGCTATGGTATGGATTGTCTAAAAAAACATTTAGAGTATAATATGTTGTATAAGATAGCGCATATTCTAAGAGATAAACTCAGTTGGCTTTGGAATGTCATAGAATGGATTAATGGTGTGATATTCTCGATGAGATATGAGAAACAGCTAAAGAGATTCCATTTTACAACTGTTCCCAATGATTATTTTATATTGGAAATAAAAGATTTATCAACGGAATGGCTGGTAGATTTCTTTAAACGCCAACCGGAGGAAGCTTTTACTTATTTCCGCCCCCATGGGTTTGAAAAGAAAGATATCAAACGTTTACAAAGGAATAAGTCTTTCCTTGGCTATGTGTTGATCGATAAAAAGAATGAAAATATAGCTGGTTATTGTTTCAATAGGTGCTTCTTTCATGGGCAAGGCTTTCGCGGCAGGATGGTAGATATTGACTATCGAGGGAAAGGATTAGGTACTGCCATGAATAAGATGCTGAATGAAGTTGGATTTGGCATTGGACTGAGGTTGTTTGAGACTGTATCGAAAGACAATGTTGCTTCGTACAAGTCTGCATTGTCTGCCAGCAATGTGAAAGTTGTGAAAGAGTTGGAGCATAATGAGTTGTATCTTGAAATCGTGAAAGATTAAAGAATGGTAATAAAATGGATTTTCGATAGAGTAGTTTCACTGATAGGACTGCTATTCTTGTGGCCCGTGTTGCTGATTGTGGCGATACTGGTGAAGATAAAAATGCCTGGAGGACCTGCGTTCTTTGTGCAGAAGAGAGTGGGGCTTAATGGCAAGCTGTTTAAGTGCCATAAGTTCCGCACAATGACGGTGAAGCATAATGGTTCAACGGTTTCTGTTGCTGGAGATAGCCGTATCACGCCCCTTGGAGCAAAGCTTCGTCATTGGAAGTTGGATGAGTTGCCTGGGCTTTGGGATGTGCTGATAGGGAATATGAGTTTCGTAGGACCGAGACCTGATGTGCCTGGATATGCAGACCAATTGAAGGGTGACGACAGAAGGGTGTTGCAGTTGCGACCCGGAATCACTGGGCCTGCAACTTTAAAATACAGGCTTGAAGATGAGATGATATCGGAGTATGTAGCCCAGAAACAGGCCGCAGGTGATACCCGCCCCATGCAGGAGATAGCGGTTGAGTATAATGACACGGTAATTTTTCCCGATAAGGTGCGTCTGAACCTGTACTATCTGGATCACTATACATTCGTGAAAGACTTCCAGATGATACTGTGTACCGTTTTTGGAAAGAAAATGGAATATAATGGTGAAATAATTTAAGACAAATAAAGTACAATAATATACGAATATGGAAAGAAAAAGAATATACCTTTGTCTTGCTCATATGAGTGAGGACGGAATGGAACAGAAGTATGTAAAAGAGGCTTTTGATACTAACTGGGTAGTCCCTCTTGGCCCTAATGTGAACGGCTTTGAAAAAGATCTTGAAGAGTTTGTCGGTCAAAATAAACGAGTGGTGGCTCTTTCTGCAGGAACTGCGGCGGTACATATGTCGTTGTTGGCATGTGGCGTTGGGCCTGGCGATGAGGTGTGTGTACAGTCGTTTACGTTCTGTGCAAGTTCCCATCCCATAACCTACCTTGGCGCTACGCCTGTTTTCATCGATTCGGAGCGTGAGACATGGAATATGGATCCTGAACTGCTGGAGAAAGCTATTATCGACCGCAAGGAAAAGACTGGTAAGTATCCTAAGGCTATCGTGCCAGTAGCACTTTACGGTATGCCATACAAGATTGACCAGATTATGGCTATCGCTGATAAGTATGGAATACCAGTGGTAGAGGATGCCGCTGAAGGATTCGGTTCAAAGTTCAAGGGACAGGTACTTGGTACATTTGGTAAGTTTGGTGTGCTGTCGTTCAACGGCAATAAGATGATTACTACTTCTGGTGGTGGTGCGCTGATTACTGAGAATGAAGATGAGTGGAGAGAAATTATGATGTATGCCACGCAGTATCGTGAGAGTTATCCTTACTATCAGCATGAGAAGATAGGTTATAACTATCGTATGAGTAACATCTGTGCGGGTATTGGTCGTGGTCAGATGACGGTGGTGAATGACCACATTGCGCACCACAAGCACGTACAGAAGATGTACGAAGAACTGTTGGCTAATGTACCGGGAGTTCATGTACACTCACAGCCTAATAATGGTGATTATGACTCTAACTACTGGCTTTGCACCATCACTATCGATGAAGATGTGAAGGTGAAAGGTCAGGAGGATGCCTACAAGACCATCGTGACCGGTGCAGTAGGTGGTGCAGCGGGTGTTATCCATGCTGCAGAATCTGCTCATACAGACTGTGAACCCAATGCCAATGTAGAAGCCATGCGTGTGGCTCTTGATAAGGCTCAGATAGAAGCACGTCCAGTATGGAAGCCGATGCACAAACAGCCATGCTATAAGGATGTACCTGCCTATGTTAATGGCGTATCAGAGGCATTGTTCAAGGTAGGCATGTGTCTGCCCGCAGGTCCATACGTTAGTGATGAAGATGTTAAGTACATCGTTGACACTATCAAGGAAAATATCATCGGATGAATATCCTGAAAGCAATCTGGCAGTTTTGTAGTTTCTTGTTCGTACCTCAGTGGGGTAGACATAAGAATTGATACAATGGAAAAATACCAATATCATATTTTTAGCCCATACAGGGTTTGCCCTTTGGGCGCACACGTTGACCACCAGCATGGATTGGTAACAGGCTTCGCTATCGATAAAGGTGTTGACCTGTGGTTCAATGTAAGGGAAGATAGCGCCGTCAAATTGTCATCAAAGACATTTGAGGGTGATGTGGAGTTCCATGTTGATACACCATCGCAAGTAAAGGAAAAACATTGGGGAGATTATGCCCGTGGTGCAAAATATGCCCTTCGTAAGCGATTTGAGTTGAGTCATGGTATAGAGGGAGTTATTCAAGGCTCGCTGCCTGTAGGTGGTTTGTCTTCTTCTGCTGCTGTGCTGATAGCGTATGTGTTGGCGTTTGCAAAGGCGAATGATATAGCTCTTCAGCCGTTTGAGGTGGTGAAAATTGCATCAGAGGCTGAGCGTGAGTATATCGGACTGAATAATGGTCTGCTTGACCAGTCATGTATTGCACTCGGTAAGAAGGATGGACTTTTGTTCTTAGATTGTGACTCGAACGACTGGCGTATCATCAAGCGCAATGCTGATATGCCAGAGTTTGAGATTGGTATCTTTTTCTCAGGTCTTACACGCAGTCTTGTCAACAGCGACTATAACCTCCGTGTTTATGAGTGCAAGACGGCTGCGTGGAATATGTTGGCCTATACTGATCAACCGCTGAAGACGTTTGATAAGACATTCCTTCGCGATATTCCCAAGGCGACATTTGACAAAACGCGGATTGCGATGCCTGCTAGGTTCGCTCGTCGTGCGGAGCACTTCTATAGCGAATACCGTCGTGTGCGACAAGGGGTGACAGCTTGGGAAACGGGTAATATGAAACTGTTCGGTAAGTTGTCGTTCGACTCCTGTGAGAGTAGCATCCATAACTATGAGTGTGGCTCGCCTGAACTCATAGCAATCTATGAGATTATGCGACAGCTACCAGGTGTCTATGGTGGTCGCTTCTCTGGTGCAGGTTTCAAAGGCGCTTGCATCGCCCTCGTAGATCCTGCCTATAAGGAGGATATTCAGAAGGTGCTGACAGAGAAATATCTGGAACAGTTCCCTGAGTACGAAAAGACGTTCCAAGTGTTCTGGGTGAAGCCGGATGATGGGGCAAGATTCTTGGATAATTGATAATTGTGAAGTATGAAAGACATTGTTATTGCTGCTGGATATGCGACAAGGCTTGGAGAGTTGACGAAGAACTTCCCAAAGCCATTGTTGAAGATTGGTGAGAATACTATCTTGGGAAGGATGTTGGATGATATCGACAGGATTCCTGAGATTGATGAACATATTATCATTACTAACCATAAGTTTGCTGGCATTTTCGAAGAGTGGAAGAAGGATTTGCACTATAGCAAACCTATTACCATCGTGGATGATGGTACAGAGACGAACGATACTCGTCTTGGAGCTGTGTGCGATTTGCTGTTTGCTATGGATAAGCTCCACATCGATGATAATTTGTTGGTAGTGGCAGCAGATAACCTGCTGTTCTTCAGTTTCCAGGAGTTTGTGGACTTTGCTAAGGAGAAGCAGACGAGTTGCATCATGTGCCACGAACAACCCTCAATAGAGAAACTGCAACGCACAGGCGTTGTAGAACTCGATGAGAACTATCGGGTGCTGGGCATGGAGGAGAAACCTCAGGTGCCTAAGAGCCACTGGGCTGTGCCACCTTTCTATATCTATCTGAAGAAAGACCTCGACTTAGTACGGCATTCGGTAGAGAATGGCTGTGGTAAGGATGCTCCGGGCAACCTTGCCCACTATATGGTGGAGCATACCACTATGCATGCCTGGCCCATGAGTGCCGGACGTTTTGATATTGGCAGCCTCGATACCTATTATGAAGCCTGCGAGTTAGCGAGAGCAGGCAAGATTTGATTTTGGGTGCCGAGCGTGAGCAGGTTCGACCGAAGGTCAAACCGTTGAGAAATACGGTAAGTAACGAACACGAATTTAACGAATAAAAACTTATTATACAATGAAAATTGCAGTAGCAGGAACCGGCTATGTCGGTATGAGTATCGCCACTTTGTTGGCACAGAAGAACCACGTAACAGCTGTTGACGTGATTCCTGAGAAGGTGGAGAAAATCAACAAAAAGATCTCGCCTATTCAGGATGAGTATATTGAGAAGTATTTGGCAGAGAAGGAGCTTGACCTAACGGCAACGCTGGATGGTAAGGCTGCTTACAAGGATGCGGACTTTGTGGTGATTGCGGCTCCGACGAACTATGACCCGCAGAAGAATTTCTTCGATACGCATCATATTGAGGATGTGATTGACCTCGTGCTGAGCGTGAATCCGGATGCCGTGATGGTGATTAAGAGTACTATTCCTGTGGGCTATTGCCGTTCGCTGTATGTGAAGTATGCGCTGAAGTTCTTGACGGACCCGGCGTTGAAGGGGAAGAAGTTTAATCTGCTGTTCTCACCGGAGTTTCTGCGTGAGAGTAAGGCGTTGTATGACAACCTGTATCCTTCGCGTATCATCGTGGGCTATCCGAAGATTCTGCCTGCTGACAGGAACAGGAAGTGGGATGAGGAGAATGCTGCTATCACGGCTATTGGTAATCCTGAGGCAGAGGAGAAGGCCAAGACGTTTGCAGGACTGCTGCAGGAAGGTGCTATCAAAGAGAATATCGATACGCTGTTTATGGGCATGACCGAGGCAGAGGCCGTGAAGTTGTTTGCCAATACCTATCTGGCGCTGCGTGTTTCGTATTTCAATGAGCTTGATACGTATGCAGAGGTGAAGGGACTGGACAGTCAGGCTATCATATCGGGAGTAGGCCTTGATCCGCGTATCGGTACACACTACAATAATCCTTCGTTTGGTTATGGTGGTTACTGTCTCCCCAAGGACACTAAGCAGTTGTTGGCCAACTATGCGGATGTGCCTCAGAATATGATGACGGCTATCGTGGAGAGTAATCGGACTCGTAAGGATTTCATTGCTGACGAGGTGTTGCGCAAGGCGGGTTATTATACTGCCAATAGCGACTGGAACGAGAGTGCCGAGAAGGATGTGACCATCGGTGTTTTCCGTCTGACGATGAAGTCTAATTCTGATAACTTTCGCCAGAGTGCTATCCAGGGCATCATGAAGCGTGTGAAGGCTAAGGGTGCCAATATTATTATCTACGAGCCAACGCTGAAGGATGGCGAGACGTTCTTTGGGTCTCGTGTTGTGAATAACTTGGAAGAGTTTAAGAAGCAGAGTGATGCCATCATTGCTAATCGTTACGACGAGGTACTGGATGATGTTCAGGAGAAGGTTTATACAAGAGACATTTTCAAGAGAGATTAATTAAGAATTGAAGGATTGAAGGATTGAAGAATTGAAGGATGAAGACAATATTAGTTACAGGAAGTGCTGGATTTATTGGCTCGAACTTGGTGCTACGCTTGTTCAAGGAACTGAGCGAAGGTACTATTGTTGGACTGGATAATCTGAATGATTATTATGATCCGACACTGAAAGATTATCGCCTCAGTGAGATTGAGAAGGCTAAACCAGCGGGAATTGAATATGAGTTCGTCAAGGGTGATTTGGCTGACAAAGCACTGATTGATGGACTGTTCGAGAAGAACCACTTTGATGTTGTGGTGAATCTGGCGGCGCAGGCTGGTGTAAGGTATTCTATTGAGAATCCAGATGCTTATATCCAGAGCAATATGATTGGGTTCTATAATATATTGGAGGCATGTCGGCATTATCCCGTAGAGCATTTGGTATATGCTTCTTCAAGTTCTGTGTATGGTGGTAATAAGAAGGTGCCATTCTCTACAGATGACCGTGTAGATAATCCTGTTAGTTTGTATGCCGCCACAAAGAAAAGCAACGAGTTGTTTGCCCACTGCTATTCAAAGTTGTATGACATTCCCTCCACGGGCTTGCGCTTCTTCACAGTATATGGCCCTGCCGGTCGTCCTGATATGGCATACTTCGGTTTCACCAATAAACTGCTGAAGGGTGAGACCATCCAAATTTTCAACTACGGCAACTGCCGTCGTGACTTTACGTATGTTGATGACATCGTAGAGGGTGTGTATCGTGTGATGCAGAAAGCTCCAGAGCGTAAGAAGGGTGAAGATGGCTTGCCCATCCCTCCATATGCCGTCTATAACATCGGTGGCGGCCAGCCCGAGAACCTGCTTGACTTCGTGAACATCCTGCAAGAAGAACTGGTTCGTGCAGGTGTCCTTCCCGCTGACTTCGATTTTGAGGCCCATAAGCAACTCGTCCCCATGCAGCCAGGAGATGTTCCCACCACCTATGCCGATGCTACTGCTCTTGAACGTGATTTCGGGTTTACACCAAAGATCACGTTGAGAGAGGGATTGAGGAAGTTCGCAGAGTGGTATAAGGCGTACTATGGCCACAAATGATGGTAATCGAACGAATTTAGCAAGTAGCAAGATACAGACAAGTCGGTCATTGAGCTATTGGTTTGAGAGCAACTTCCAATAGTGATATGGCCGCTTGTCGGTTATAGGAAAACGGATTTGCAAATATGTACAACATTGTAGAAATTCGTAATTTCAAGCCTACGGTTTCGGAATAATGTCGAGGCAGGTCTGGCATGAGTTGGAAATTAAGACAATAGTTATGGCAATAAATAGTATTATTAAGATTTTAGATTGGGTTTTCAGCAAGAAATCGCTACCTTATTGGTGTTTGATACTCGTGGACTGTATCTCCATACTCCTATCCTGTTTGTTTACATATTGGGTGTTTAACAGGACGTTAGATATATTTGAACATCGATTTGCTGTGCTATATACTTCGTTGCTCTATGCGGCTATTTATCTGATAGGTGCACGATGTTTCCATACTTATCTGGGGGTAGTTCGCTATTCTTCATTCGTTGATCTGCTCAGGGTGTTTTATGCCAATGCCCTTTCTCTCGTAATAGCCTTAATCGTTTCGTTGATTTGTGAGCATTATCGGTTAGAGGCATTCTGTGGATTATCTCAAACAGAGATAATCATAGCTTTCATTATTGCCACGTTGCTGATGTGGGCTGAAAGAGTTGTTGTAAAGTCTCTTTATGATTCAGT
>Ga0310694_10001150_pt1 | contig 31111 bp, 32 predicted proteins | sample 174DNAGHGhighgp2_FD_203884 | JGI IMG/M metagenome (GOLD analysis project Ga0310694, IMG submission 203884) | Sheep rumen microbial communities from Palmerston North, Manawatu-Wanganui, New Zealand - 1742 DNA GHGhigh gp2 (v2) (version 2) | ecosystem: Host-associated > Mammals > Digestive system...
AGATCGTCCATAAAGCACCTCTATTATCTAGATGCAATACTAATACCGACTAGGATCCAGAATATAATTGCGAATATAGTCATGTGTTGACTCCTTTGTTAAAGTTTGTTCTACATTAAAATGTTAGTTGCAATAAATAATAAACGGAACTATTCCGTCTATTATCTATGCATATAGCATCTTCCAAATTTTTTCAAAGATAGCTCTGCGTTCTTCTGTAAATCTAAACGTACTCCATTCAAGGCACTTATCTTTGTTTAATCCAAACCTGTCGATTGCAGCTTTAATTTCGTCAATGCACCAATTTTCTTCTTTAGAAAATTTATAGTAAATAATATCATTTTTCATAATTACTCCTATGTTAAAGTCTACTCTACATTAAAATGTTAGATTGATTAAATAATGAATGAAATATTTCACTCATTATTTAATAATTACTAATCTATTTGAATTTCAGATGTAATATCGTAAGATATTATAGCATAATCTTGATCTCTAGAAAGATCTGCATCTGGATATTCATATCCACACCAATGCTTTTCCAATTTTACATTTGATACTTCATATCCACGTCTTACAAGATCATTTACAAAATCATTCCAAGAATCTGGAGCAAACCATTTATCTCCCTGAAATGTTTTAAATTGTCTTACTGTTACTTTTTTAGTTGTGTGTTTCATAATTAATCCTTTTTCAATTTAAGTTGTTTTAGTGTCGTATAGGGTCGTAAATAGGGTCGTAATAATTTAAAATACGCCACTATATAACTCTATATATCTCATATATTTATCTATATAGGGTCGTAAAGTGGCGTAAAATTTTATAATATCTGTATATATAGAAAATAAAATAAAAATTAAATTTAAAAATTTATGGAATGGTGGGATGACATATCTCAAAAATACGCCACTTACGCCACTATTCCACGCAAGTCCTTATAAACTATGGGCAAGTTGCAGTGGCGTAATTTTTAAAGATACGCCACTTTACGCCACTTTACGCCACTGCTTTAGAACTCAAGTCGTCCTGTAGGATCATACATTCCAAGACTATTGTCATCATCTTTAGAATTTGCCCACTTTTGAGCGTCATGTGAATCTTTTTTATCTAAAGCGATTGGCGTGTACTTAATACCTTGGTAATATCTAACACCATTATTCTTTATAATTTTTATATTGTATGTACGTATTAAATATTCCTTAAACTTTCTACGTTCAGTACTTGGCGGATAACTATAACGAGGTTTAAGATGTCCATATCCAAGATAATCTAGTGCTCTAAGTAAAGATTGGTATAGATCCTTTACATTGACTTTTTCAGTAGGAGCAGATTCTATATGAAGCTCTTGGCACATATCACTGTGCATTTCTTCATATACTTCATCATAATCGGCTGAAGTATTATATAAGAAAAATTTTTTAGACTCTCCAAGACTTTCATAAACCTCTTTTAATGGTTTAGAATAATTTTCACTTGAGAATATAGGACACGTTCTATAACATTCAGAGCTTGGAATTTCAAACTTCTTTTCAATATAGTCACAATATGCAAAAGAGAATGATAGGAAATCAATAAACTCATTCTGCATAGCCATTCCAATCTCGTACATATCAAAATCCGGTTCTTCATCGTCTCTGTTGAACCATACTGGTAATACACGAGAACTTGTAGAAGCATCTGGCATTTTAGTACATGAGTTTGTAGTTACAATGCACTTTGTTCCAAGCATCTGCTTCTTAACTGGCTTCTTGCTCTTTATATCTGCAGTAATAGGATCTGATCCAGTAATATTCTTGAACTTATTTGAAGTGAGAAGCTTGTAAGTGTCAGCCACATCAGGAATATAAATAAGCATTGAGTCAATAATACTTTCCAGATTACCACGAGCACTTTCACCTTGTTCAAATGCTTCAGTAGTTATATCATTTGCAAACTTTACTCTTGAATGTGAGCAGTTAAATATTTTATTTAAACTCTTAACAACAATATCGCAGAATAAAGACTTACCTTCACGTCCTTTACCAGCAATTACTAGTGCTTGACGGTTTTGGTTATCTTCCTGAAGAAGTAGTGTTAAGAATTTACATATTCTATATAGCTGTGCTTCACGATCTACTTTAAACTTCTTGTCAAAGAATTTGTGCCAACTTGTAGGCATCTTTAATTTTGGATTTATTAATCCTGTATTAAAATGCCATATAGCCTGAGTACTATCATCTATAGAATATCTTTTTAGAAGATCTATTTCTGAAGGATCTAGTCTAGGAATAATTTTCTTAAACACTTCAATCCAGTTTTCCTCAGTGCATACTACACCTGTTTGAGCCTGATTTGAGAGCCTTAAAGTTAAATCGGCATTTATGAGGGTTGTAATTTCATTTCCAGATTCATTCTTAAACGTGTTGAATGTTAATTTGGCAAATGACTGGTTTAAAATAGATTTTGGAATAACTACATGAAGCTTATCTATTGTAGAAATTTCTGTATTTGAATCTACATCTCTTCTAAGCTTTGAAAGATCTATATCTTGCGATAATATATCTTTCATACAAACTTCACGCAGATATTCAACCCATTTAATTAGTGTAGGGCGGTACATCTTAAAGAATTCACTCCAGAATTCTGCTCCTTCACTTACAAGACCATCTTCATTTGTGTAGTGAATAGGTAGATATCCTTTGTTTGTCTTTAAGTATAAATTACACTGCTCATCTTTTGTAAACCATTTAAACATCTGCTTATCTGCATCTGAGTACTTAGATATAAATAGATGAACGCTCAATGGAGCATATATTTCTTTTGTTTCTCCATCAGAACCATTAAGTATGGTTTCAGTCTTTGTAGCTATCGCAGCCTTAGCAGAATGTTGTGCCTTAATATCTTTTACTATACTTTCACAGAAAGTAAAGAATTCGTCTTCGCTTATATATGTTGAAAGTGTTTCTGTATTAAACGCAAGCTTCTTACTTGGATTAAATTCTTTAATGCCATTAGGCAGCTGTATAAGATTTCCAACTTCTATAAAATTGAAGCCTTCTATTGTTTTTGATTTAGACTTTGCGCTTTTATAATATGATAGAAGCTTTTTCCAAACAGCTTCAGAAGCAGATTTTGAAAGTCTAAATTCATATTCCGGATGTAGCTTCTTTAACCGATCTAGAAGCTTAACCGTTGTTGGTGTTTGCATTTTTACCTCTACATTAAGATTATAGTGGCTATACCGTCTCGAACCCGGTATAGCCACTTGAATAGGAAATCCTATTCCAAACTTCTGATGTGTTCGAGACATCTTCACATTTTAATGTTAGAATGATTATTCTTTACTCTTCTTAGGGCCACGCTTAAGATGTGGAGTATCTGCTGGCATCCATACCTGTTTCTTTACACCGTCTACAATTCTGCATCTGCGGACTAAGCCAAGTTCTTTCATTTTTAACCTGAATCTGTCTGCGTGGTTCATGCCATCTGAACCCTTGAGAGCGTTGTAGACCTTCATGTATTCAGGATTGTGCCAGTTGCGTTGACCAGATGGAATCTTTGAAATGGCTTCAATGTTTTCCTGTGTCCTGAATACACTCGTAGACTTCGTAAGGTCATTTGCCCATTCCAGATTATCCGGTCTGTCATCCATTGTATCTCCGTTGATGTGCTTGACGAAATTCTTATCTTTCGGAGGTAGACCGTGAGCGACTATGCACATTACCCTAGCCCTTGACAGAGTTTTCCGTACATTGCCATTATAAATACTGGTTCTACTCTGGTGAGTGCCGTTGTCGTGCCAACTGATAGATTTCCAGCGATCCCATTGGTCTTTGCGTTCGGCCTTGAAGTCCTTAGATATACGAATCTTTACTCCGATAAAATCCAAGTACGTGTAGTCGTCATCCGTGCCAGTGATCTTTATTTCATTGTGTTTACCGTATGTGTACATAATACCTCATTTGTTGTTTGTAGTAACAATACATTGTTAGAAGCATTATTCTTAAAGGATTGCAATACAACTTATTTATTGTATAACATAAGGAGTTTTTATGCAAAATTTACTTGACCTTCTTAATGAACTCTCTGAAAAGTACAAATTTTCTGAGGAAGACATCGGCAAGATTCAGAACTGTGTGTTTGCTATACAGAATGGCGAGGACGCCCTGATGAACGAAGCAGATGATTTTGTTAGTCCTGAAGAGGAAGTGTATGACCGCACCGAAGAAACAATCGACGAAGAAGATTAACATTGGCAAAACTGAACCTAAACAGAAAGCAGCTGAGAGTGTTTTTGACTATATTGCCGCTCATAAGGAAATTATGGACGAGCTTAAAGAGCAAAAAAGAATCCTGATGGAGCTGCTTGAAAAGCAGATTGGAAATAAGAATTCTTCTTATGACCAGTCGTGGCTTAAGAAATTTGTAAGCGATAATAAATAAACTCTACTCGGAGTTAAAGCGAGGTATCTATGAACCGTAAAGAAATTTGCAACTTAAACACAAAACGTAATGCTGAAAAGGCACACAAGCTTGCTATTGACAGCTTAAATTACCTGATATCCAATTTCCCGGATCCGGTTTTAATCCGTAAGACTTATACTGCAAAGCCGTTTACTTTTCCTGAAGTTAAAGGACTCTGCAAAAGCCGTACTTGGAGCGTTGAAGAACGTGTTGCAGTTACTATGTGCTTTATGAATTGCTCTGCCAAAGGTATGGGCAATGTAGGTACTGAAGGCTTTCTCGCCAAGTCCATTAGACAATATCTGCCTGAAGGTATTCTTTTAAGTCCTGAATGGTTTAATAATGAGAAGAGAATCAGGTGCAAAGAAGTTAATGAAGCCGTTACTGCATTCAGGGAATGGTACGACCAGTACATGCTCAAGATAGAAAATCTCTTGACTGAAATGTATCTTGAATGTGGCGATCGCAGTGGTAGACACTTCATAGAAGTATTGCAGCGCAGGTTTAGAGCCAACTGGAATCCAAATTCCATAGCGTTCAAGGCCAGCATGGAAAAGAAGGTTGAAGAACCAACTGAAGATAAAGATAAGACTGTACAACCTACAACCGTATCTTTTAACTTTGAGGTGGTTTCTAGAAATGACATTTAATCTTCAGCTTTCCAAGGGTCAAGCGGAATTCATGAGAAGATCCGAAGACCCTTTAGTTATAATGCACACTTCTATTTCCTATGGAAAGAGTTTCATTGCTGCATTGTGGCTTATAACTGAAATGATGCAGGGTCATAAGTGTCTTGCAGGTGCTCAAACACATTCTGCCTTAAGAAAGGTTCTGTTCAACCATATTAAAAATATCTGTAGACAACAGGGTATAATCTGCCTTGAAAATAAAACAGATAGAAGTATAAGGGTTGGACGTGGAATCACATACGGGTTCTCTGCGGAATCTGAAGACGAATGTCTTGGTATGACCGACTGTGATTCTTTATGTTTGGATGAAGCTGCAAGACTTAGCCAGACCTTCTATACAAATATGAAGAGCCGTCTACGTGGCGGTATACTTGACGTGCCTAGAACCAGGTTGATTACTAGCCCTAACGAAGCTCCAAGTGCCAACTGGTTCAATGAACTTTGTGCAGTCCATCCTGAGTGTGTTATCAAGGGTTCTATATACGAGAATCCGTTCGTATCTCTTGAGTTCATCAAGGATATGGAAGAGACATACGGTAAGGGCACTCCACTTTACAGAAGACAGCTACTTGGTGAACCGATTGAAGGCGATTACCTGAATGCTATTGTAAAGCTTGAGGACTTTGTAAGCCAGAGCGATTCTAGGTTCTCGTACTTTGAAAAGCCTTGTTTCTTTGGACTTGACTGTGCTGGCATGGGTCGTGATGATACTGTGAGTACAGTCATTAATAATAACGGTCTACTGGCACAAGAAGCAGTAAATAAGGCGGATACTCAAGCCCAGACTAATATAGTAAAGACTGCGTATAACAGCATGAATATCCAGTGTGGTGCACTGGATATGACTGGCGGTTATGGTAACGGAGTATATGATGCCGTTAAGCATGATTCATCAATAAATATAATGCCGATTACGTTTGGTGAGAAGCCTTCTAACGAACTGTACATGAACATCAGAAGTGAAATGTACATGGAACTATCTCAGGCTATTAAGGATGGGTTTTACATAGATGTAGCCAAGAATAAAGAACTGGTAGAAGAGCTTAGAAATACTCAAGCCTTTATAGACGAGAAAGGCAAGTTTAGAATTATTCCAAAGGAACGTATCAAGCAACTTATAGGACGTTCACCAGACCGTGCAGACTCATTAGCACTTGCAATGTATGCTAAGAATCATGGCGTGTCTAAATCCAATATAAATCAAATTGTAAAAAACGTGATGATGCTTAATCATCTTATGTAGGAGTCATATGTTATCTGATAATGAACTTATAGAAAGAGCAGTGAAGTTCTTGAAGTCTTCCTCGGATTACTATAAAACTTCACAGACCCGTATGGACAGGGACATGCAGATGTATAGCGGTTCCTTCTGGGATGATGCCCTGATTAAAGACTGGTACAGAACTGACCGTCCACATGAAGTTTGGAACATGTGGAAAGTGTTCGTAAATGCTATTGCCAGCCCTTACAGTGCCAGCCCGTACCATATCGAGCTTGAATCTAAGAAAGATAGAGATTCTGAAGACTTACAGGATTTCATCAATGATTTTGAACACGATAGTGATTTCAAGAACCATATTGTAGAATGGCTTGCAAATGCTGCGATTGTCGGTCAGGCTGCTGCTACTATTTCCATTATTGATAAAACTAAAGATCAGCAGGAAATTAAGCTTGAGCTTATTGATGACATGTCTACTGTTGCATTTGATCCAAACATCAACACCACCAGTGGTGAGGATGCTGAAGAAGGTGCAATAGTCAATTACATCAGCCTGAACAAAGCCAAACGCTTATACGGCGATGATGTCGTTGGCCTAGATTATCCAAGGATAGTTCCACCTCTCTGTTCTATTGGAACACAGTGGCCTACCAAAGAAGACGTGATTCAGGAAGTTATTTACTACTACAAGAACGATGACGGAAAGGTCATGTTCTCTAAGATGTGCGGTAGTAAGATCGTTGAGCACAAAGAAATGCCTTACGATATTATTCCTATTATCAGAATCACTGGTTACAAGATTAGAACTACCGATCGCAAGAAAGATTACATTGGTGTTGTTAGAAGTACTTATTCTTTACAGCTCGGTGCAAACATCGGTTATTCTACGCTCCTTGAGAGAATGAACCGTAATCCGAAGGGCAATTTCCTTATGCCTGTCGGAGCTATTGAAAACCTTGAGAAGTACTACCAGATGGCTGGCGCAAAGGATAGCTTGCTGTACCTGTACAATGGTACGATTGCTCCTACGCCGATTAAGGAAAGCTTTGAAACTGCAGATCTTGCTAATACTATTGAGAATAGCATGGGTCTGATGAGTAATGTTCTTGGCATTCCTCTAACTGGTATTAACGGTTTAAATCTTCAGGATAAGACTGCTACTGAAGTGCTTGTACAGCAGACCAACTCCATGAGTAACGTGTCCTGCTTCTATACCAGTACTTATGAAGCGATTAGAACTGTTGGTAGAATTCTTATATCCTTGAAGGGCTTTGATCCTTCTGTTACTGTATTTAGCTTACAGAATGGGCCGGATATTGTTACCAGAAATGCTAAGAAGCGTCAAGAACTTAGCTTGCTGTCTAGTCTTGTTCCTGAGAATATGAAGCCTGTTATTGCTAAGTATATAGCTGAAACGCTTGATGATAGTATGGCTGAAAATCTTGCCAAGGATATTGTAGCCAATATGGATCCGAACATCAAGCTAGTAAGCGATACACCTGAAGATCCTAACGCAGTTCATATTCTTAACGGTATGAAGCAGACTCTGGATACTACTATGCAGCAGCTCCAAGCTTCCAAGAATGAGAATATTGAACTGAAGAAGCAGATTGATATGCTTAACCTGCAGATGCTTAACATGAAGGGTCAGCAGGAATTAGACTTCAGGAAGTTCATGATTGAACAGCAGAATAAGAATACTATAGAACAGGCCAAGCTTATGGCTCAAGGCGTTAAAATAGATAATGACGCTCAAGAAGCTTCTGATAAGGCTATGCTTGAAGCTGAAAAGATTGAACTTGAGAAGAAAAAAGTTACAGCTGATATTATCAACGACATAGAAAGAACAGGAGGTGGCAATGCTTATTAGCGTAGCACTTGGGCCTACCAGTCCCAACATGAACGCCAACTCTCGCAGGAAAGCTGATATACCTGGCACTGCCGAGAGATATGGTGAGACTTCCTATAAACAAACACCTGAAGAACATCAGGCCTTGCTCAATAAATACATGGGCGTTAAAGGTCTACCGAGAGAAGTTGCTCTTCAATTAGGTGCTGAAGAAGAACGTAGAAGCCCTAGATACTGGATAGGCGACGCTACACCTAGATACGGAGGTTCTACACCGTCTTCTAGCTTTATCCAAGCTATAAATGTAAGTCCTGGCTTAAATCTTGCAACGATTACAATGAAGAATGGCAGATCTTACTCGTATGCCATTACGCCAGACCAAGCAGGTGATTTAGTTAACTCTAACTCGCTTGGTGCATGGTACAATAAGAATATCAAGCTAGGCAGAAGTAATATTCCTGTACAAGTTGATCCAAGAACAGGCAACCGTAAAGGCCCACCTCCAATGACGGGTGGAGTTGAAGTGGGCGGCAAAACTCCAAGTGGCGGATACGGAGTAATGAGGCCTTTGGATACTGGTAACTTGATGGCTATGGCTGCACTCCCTACAGGCATGAGAGCGTTAGGGATGATTCTGAAAACAGCCAAAGAAGCACTCAAGTAGACTGGGCTTGTACAGTAGGGCTACACCTTTAGTGGGTGTAGCCCTTATTCTTCAACTTTACATAACATATTTATTGAATTAACAACCGACCTACTCTGGTCTATAAATATAGAGGTATACTAATGGATAGCGCAACTGCTAGAAAGTATTTATCTGGTGAAGTTTCTATTGACGATCTGTCGCAACCTTCTTCAACTGAAACTAATCCCGATCCATCCTCAACTGGTAATCCAACAACAGGTGATGGTGGTAATGATCAAACGTTGGATACTTCTGGAAATTCAGATGATGACACTTCTAGGACTGCAACCTCTGAAGATGAAACACATGCTGGATCTACGGAAGATACAAAGGCTAATCCTTCTACCGAAGAAACTAACGACACCAGTAATTCTGAAGACAAAAATAAAGACACTGCTGGTCAAGAAGAGTTTCTGGAAGGTAAGAAAGATAAGCGTTTGCCTTATCCCAAAGCTAAAGCTGATGGGAAGAAGCCCAAGGATTTGGCTCAGATTAAAGCCAATGAAGCTTTTATACGCCAGAAACATAAATACAAGGCTAAAGTAGCTGATCTCGAAAACCAAATTTCAAGCCTTAAAGCACAGCTTATGAAATATAATGCTGTTAATACAGAGAGCTTGAAAGATGATGTTGATAAGTTGACGGATCTCAAAGTTGCTAAAGGTCTTGTTCAGAATCAGATCGGCAATCTAGAAGCGCAACGGACTTCTGTCCTTGAAGATGAAGCTATGGAACAGGCAAATATGATTCATGATCAGCGTGTTGCTGCATGCTTTGATAATGAATCAGATGTAGAACATTATCACACTTTGCTTGAAAATGGACGTGATAAGTTCGTGGATTTCCTGTCTAAAGTTGACCCGGAAAATGCTGTCCTGAATTATCTGGACGATTGCGATATTTCTCCGTTAATGGTTCGTGTGCTTATGACTAACCCGCAGGTTCTGCGTGGAGTTATTGAAAAGCGTAACCCATTAAATAAAGTAATTGAACTCCGCAATCTTGAAAACCGTCTTAACTTGGATAGAAAGCTTCGTTCTGTCAAGTCCTCTAATACCAAACCTGCTGCTAAGAAATTACCTAGCACTGGATCCCAGACTAAACCGGGTGGTGGCAATAGCCAGACCGAAGTAAGGGATTCTAATTACTGGCGTAATTATCTAGCAACTCATTCTTGAGGATACTACAATGCCTAATACAATTGTAACCAACAAACTTACTGACCTAGTTGCTCTCCGTTTCCTTGTCGCTGCTGGCTTCGTGACTGTGGGTTCTAAGGAACACTTCAAAGACCAGATGATTGGCAAGCGTAATGGCCAGGAATATACCTTCGTGATCCGTGACACCGTGACTGTCGGTGAAGGTCTTGCCCTCGATTCTACGACCGAAAAGCAGACCATCACTGAACGTGAAGTCAAGATGGCACTCACTGATTTCCACTCCAGCCTTCTCACCAACGCTATTGAAGCGGTGACGGACGTGAACTGGGATAAGGAAGTGGCTGAACCTGCTGGTGGCAAGATTGCTAACTACGTGGTGCGTAAGGCAGTGCGTGAAGCTATGCCGAAGGCTACGACCGTGGTCGTTGGTCAGGGTTTCCAGCCGCTCGCTGAAGCTGCTGCTCACCTGAATAGCATCTCTTCTGAAAAGATGTACGGCTTCGTTGACCCGAAGATTCAGGCAGTCTTGACTGCAAATGGCCAACAGTTTAATCCGGTCGGTTCTCCCGATTCCTTCTACAAGCAGGGTCTTCTGGGTGAATTCCACTCCGTTGAATACCGTGGCCAGCGTTTCATGCCTGTCGTGAAGGTTTCTAAGGAACTTGCTGATGACATGGAAGGTGCTAAGCTCGCTAGCTTTGATGCTACGACCAAGACCCTTACCATTACGCTCGCTGCTTCCTCCACTGCCACTGTCAAGGCTGGTACTCCGTTCTGGATTGAAGGCATGATGGCTGCCGACCTTATCGGTGACCCGACTGCTGAACAGTATGCGTTCATCGCTGCTGAAGATGCTACCGCTTCTGGTACGTCTCTCGCAATCAAGGTGGCTGATGCTCCGGATGCCACTGTTGGTGGTACTACTGAAATCATCCAGGCCGATGGTACTGCGGTTGACTTCACTGACACTGACCTTGCGGTTACTTGCCCTGCTGAAGGCAACTACTTCTGTGGCCAGATTCGTCTGGATGGCACTTATGAATTCTGCACGCTGGATAAGCTCGATGCTTCCAACGCTGAATCCAAGATGGGTGCTGTTGAAGGCGTGAAGGTTCACGAAAACCGTGTGGTTGATCTCGATCAGATGACCAACAAGACTCGTTGGGATATCGTTGCCATGTTCGGTGTTATCGAACGTCGTGGCGTTGTCAACGTGATGGTGCGTGTCTAATAGATTCCTATCACTCAAATAGAGCTGAATATGTCTATACCCTTAACAGGGTATAGGCTATTCAACTTATTCATTGAATACTTAAATATGAGGTCTACAATGGCTTTTACAGTTAAAGATGTAATAATTGAAGCATTGGCCCGTTCTAACCTTGTTTCAAGAAGGCAACCTGCTCCGGGCAATATGGTTGAGAATGCTTTTCAGCTACTGAAGGGCATTGCTGCAGACTATAGTTCACATAATCTATTACAGTTCCTTAGAAGGGAATTAAATATAGCTTCTGATGAATGGTATCCAATACCTATGAAGTCTGATCTGATTTTAGGTACACTGGATCCTGAAATTCCTAATGACTATGTGGACGTTCAGGTTGATAAACTTGAGAAGATTACAGAGTTATACTGGAAGCGTAGTCTAGATCCTATGGCTAACGCAGATATGAATCTGGATTTCGTTAGCTTTGAAGACTTCAATAAGCCAGAATTTGGCATATATATCTATACTTGGCAGCCTATTTCCGATACCAAAGTGGCTCTGAAGCTGAAGCCTAGGTTCGTGAATATGCTTCGTGGAAATTCCAAGTATATCTCACTGATATACAACGTCAAGTATGAGATGGAACTCAACAGTGTCCTTAAGATACCTGATATTTATAAGGAACTGTTCACATGTGCATTAACCTACAAGTTAGCCGTAGCCTTCCCAAGATTAAGCCCTGAACATACTGAAAGGCTTAAAAATACCCTCAAGGAAATCGAAGATAGTATCAAGACTCCGACCAGGGCTAATAAGTTCATCAGGCGTACGTCTTTATGCTACGACAATAAGCTTGTAAATAGTGCACAGTTAAACAGCGGTTCATTTATCTTTCCTGCATAAATAGGAGGAATAATGGCTCAAGCTAAACTTGTGTCAAGTATATTAGGTGGATACCAGAAATCCAATATTGCCAAGGTATGTGTTTCGACCAGTTCAAACATGTACTTTGAGCATCAGGGTGATATGGCATCCAGTCCTGCTATACTTAGAAGCATTCAGGGTACTGAAACTGTAATAAACATGCCAGAATCTAACTGTCGTGGTATGTTTAGGGCTTCTAGAGGTCATAATGGATCTCCAGTTCTTTATGCAGTTTACGGTGCTCACCTATATTTAATACAGGAAGTTACAGTTCCACATGACGGAATTGCAGTTTACGCTGAAGAAATTGGTCGTGTATCTAACGGTATTACTGAACCAGTATCCATGTGCGAAACTGGCGGTTACGGTGATGCACATCCACACTTGATTGTGGCTGATGGAACTCAGCTATATGCAGTTGATACTACTTTACTGGCTACTGAACAGCGTTTAGACTACAAGGCTATTGCATTGCCTAAACGTTCCGATGATACATTCATTAGACCTAGCCATGTTTATTATCTGTATGGTTATCTGGCTGTACTGGATCAGGGTACAGATGCTTTCGTTCTAAGTTGCCAATATCCATTCGAAGAAGATATCTACGGCGATGACATCTTCATGGTTCATGACCATGTGGTTCCTGGATCTGGAGATATTCCGGCATATACAATTACTGGAAATCCTTATGGCTTCAAAGTCTACTCTGAATGGTCTACGGATACAACCAGAGCTTTGATTGGTGCAGGATCTTACCTGTATACGTTCGGCGATAGGTCTTTCCAAGCCTTCAGCTATAACGACGATAAGAATTTCCCGTTCCAGAGTCCTGATACAGCAGCTGGTGCAATCGGTATTCTGGCTCCAAGAAGTGTTGCTACAGTTGGTCAGAAGGTGTTCTGGCTGGGTGCAAGCGATATTGGACAGTTTGGTATATTTGAAATGCAGGGTAGTACACCTAAGCGTATCAGTACCAACGACATTGAACGTGAAATCAGGCACATGCAGTATCCGAACGATGCTGTAGCCCAGGTCTGGCAGGAAAATAGACACGTGTTCTATGCACTTACATTCAGGAAAGACAATAGAACACTTGTGTATGATGAAAGCGAAGACCAGTGGCACATTAGAGCTTCTTATGATTCCAATATGCCTGAATGTGAAGGTATGTGGAGACCGCAGTATGCTACTCTAGCCTACAACAATCTCTTCTTCGGTACTCTTGAAGATAATAAACTGATGATCCTGAAGGAAGACAAGTGGACAGAGTATGATGGTCTTCAGATTGTAAGAAGACGTAGAAGTGGTGCTATACTGGCAGATTTCAGCCCATTCTACTGTACAGCTTTAAAGCTCATTATAAATAATGGACAGGTCAATAATCCTGATCTTTATCCTAAAGTAGCTTTGAGATATACTTGGGATGGATCTACATGGAGCGATCAAGAACTTGCAACATGTGGTCCAATGGGCAGATATGACTGGGAAACACAGTGGTGGAATCTCGGTTATGGCGAAGTCCTATCGCTTGAATTCTTCTGTAGCGATCCATTTGATTTTACAATAATTTCTGCTAAGGTACAAGTCGAACCATCGGGAGTACTATGAGGCACGAAACATATAACGGTGTAAGGCTTTCTGAGTTGAATCTTACTAATCCAAATACACTTGGTGATGCTATTAAGGGTTACTGGGCAAAGAAGTATGACGATATTCTAAGGCTTACAGTAGTTAGAGGACATGCCATGTTGAGCAGCCGTATCTTGGAAAAAGATGCAGTGCTCAATATGGAACTTCCTCAACATCAATCATTTTACCTAAATATATTAGGGGCGTCTAGTGAAAGACGGGTCAGAATTGATGACCACATCAAAAACATTCAAATCTATGCTGGCGAACAAGTGTCAGCAGTATTTACTGTAGAGGTTTAAAATGGCAGGTTATTCTGGATATAATTACGCAAGTAGCGGTATACAAGGCGCAGGTCAAGGTGCTGCAGCCGGAGCTGCATTTGGCCCTTTGGGTGCAGCTATAGGCGGTGGAGTTGGCTTAGTCGCTGGATTATTCCAAGCTGCTGCTGAAGAAGAAGATTATGAACGCAGGATGGAAATTCTTGATCAGATTCAGCAATATACTAATGAGTCTTATAATGACATTGAACATGCTTTTACAGAATATTATGATGCATACAATATGGCAAAAGCATATGGTTATAAAGATGAAAATGGAAATTTAGATCTATCTAAATTCTCTGATGTTTCTGATACAATAGCCGACTGGGATAATAATCTTGGAAAACGCATGGAAGAAGTAGGGCTATGGGAATATGATTCCGCTACAAAGTCCTATAAGCCAAAAGACATGCAGTTTAAATATACCAAGACTGTTAAGGATAAAGATGGTAAAGAAATTGAAGTAAACAAAGACGTTACAGACTTTTTAAATCCTTATATGGGAAATGTCATTAACGCTTCTAATGCTTCTGTACAGCATAGTGCAGCTGGTGCAGGTCTTGGTAGAAGTACAGGTGCAGCTAAGGCTATAGCTGAAAATACTGCTAAGGAATATGACAAGCTTTATAATACTGCATTAAATGCTTATAACACTGATAGAGCTCAGGCTTATACTGAATATCAGGGCTATCTTGATAATGCCAATAAGATGCTTGGAACACTTCTTGAAAGTGATAAGTGGAAGCTTGGTCAGCAGCAAGCTCTTAACCAAGATGTTCTTGACTGGGAAAACCAGCAAATGGACAATAAGATCGGTCTTGAAAAAGATAGGATTAACACAAGGACTCAGATTGATTTAAGTCGTCTGTAAGGAGTAGAAATGAAATACGCAGAATACAAACAGAGTGCAGTTGATATTCTTACTCCTATGCTCAGTATCAACCAGAGACGTGATAACAACCTTAACACCATGCATAATAGAACTATGGAAGGTGTTAAGAATCTGGTTGAAGGCGGTGCAAAGGCTTATACTTTCTACCAAAGACAACATGAGGTAGAGTATGTCGGTGATGACAGACTCAATGAAATGAAGGCTGAACTTGCACAGCTAGAAGATGAACTGGTTCGTACTGAAAATTCTATGAGAAACATCAAGGCTGAAGATCTTGGTAGCTTTGATGAAGAACGTAACGAAGAAGGTACTAAGCCTTATGAAGCTCGTATAGATAATCCTACTCCATATGATGTAGATACTATAGACATAAACGGTGGAAGAACATTCCCACTTGGAGATGTCAATCCTCCGTATGCTTCTAAATCTTCTGCAGACGTCCCTGTAGTTGAAAAGAAATCTACTACCGTTATAGATGATAACAATCCGATCAATTTTGACGGAGCTGAATTTAATCTTGAATACGGTGATATAAATGAAGAAGATTTAATTGAATATGGTAAACATAGATACAAACCAGGTGCTAGATCTTTAGGAGGTTTTTAATATGGCAGTTGTATATGGTAAATCAGGTTTAGTTCCTCCCAGCTACTCTATGTATAGAAATCCAGGCGTAGATATGGAATCTGAGGAATTTGCTAACAAGCAAATAGAAGATTTGATAGATTACGAATTGAATGATATTCAAAATACTATTCCTATGCCTAAGTATGGATATCCTAGGAATGAACTGGAAGATATTAAATATAGAGATAAGTATATTGCTCCTAGGCGTGATGTAAAAGATCCGACTGGTTCATATGCACAAGTAAGAGATCGTTTAGATAATAAAAATAATGCAGATGCATATTCTGCTTATAAGTCAACTATAGGGCATGGAATGAATGCCGATGATGATAATGTAAAAAGTCGTCGTTTCCAAGAGCTTTCTGCTCATGCCGATGAACTCAAGAAGCGTATCATAGAACTTAAGGCAGAAATTGCTTGGCAGGAAAAGCTGAGAGTGCATGAAATGTCCAATGACCCTATGTGGACTGTAGCTAAGCATAAGTATATCTACGACAATGATGCTTCTAATCTTGAAAACATTATGGGTCGTAAGCAGCAGGATAAGCAGCTGAAAGCTTCTCAAGATTTGCAGCAAGAGCAGATTAATGCTTCTAAGCAAGAATCTAAGGAATCTAAGGATGCAGCTGCAAGACGTGGTCGTGATTATTTGACTTGGACGTTCAATAATTACAAGGCTAATCCTGATGACCTTCAGGCTCTTGACAATCTTTTTGCTGCTAAGCAGAAGCTTGAAGAACTTGCGCAGGATGCTGGTAAGCAGCCAGAAGATTACTACAATGATACTACTCTTGAAGAAATCAATATGGCTCTTGATGAAGGCCTTAAGATGAAGCAGGAAAAGGTTGAAACTGCCAAGAAGAATGCAGCTGCTGCAAAGGCTATTGCTGCTGAAGATACAGCAGTAGATAATATGCTTGCTAATCTTAATAGTCAGCCGATGAGCAATGCACAAAGAGCTAGAAAAGTAATGGAACTCAATAAGGATCCACAATATAAAGATAAGTTCAAATTTAGAGATAATAAAAAAGAAAAGAAAATTGAAAAAGAACGTATTAAAAAAGGCAGGTAATTAATGCAGATAGAAGATATTACTGAATGGCTTGCCAATTCTAACCTAGATGATATGCAAAGTCAGTTGGCTAATAGAATCTTAGTGTATTGTGAAAATGCCGAAAATGAACCAAATGCATTCCAGATTCCAGTATTTGTAGGACAGTTAGCCAGAGACAGAGATGCTTATGCTATGATAATGAAGTATAAGCCTGAATGGAGAACTGAACTGCAAAAGGCTCGTTATGGACGCAAGTGGGATTGGGGTCAAGACCAAGTAGCATCTCTGCTTGGTTTCGATCCTAATAAGCCTGTGGAAATGTTCAGACGTGATGAAGATGGTAATCCTGCATGGATAAATAGAGTCGCAGGCAACGATGATATTTCTAAAGCTCTAGATGAATTCTATGCTGAGGAAGAAGGTCTTAAGGCTGATGGAAAGCTGTATGAGTGGCTTAAGGCTGCTCAAGCCCAGTATGATAATCAAGCAAAATATACTGGAGGATTTGGTGGTGCCACTAGAAGTGTTTTTGCTCCTAGAACCCAAGAATCATTAGTACGTAGAGGTGATTACACTTGGAAGGACGTACTCGGTGATACTGGTGAAAACTTTGTCCAATTAATTCCTTGGGGAAGACCAGTAGCCAGAGCAGGTAGGGTTCTAACAGGTGCAAAAGCTCTAGGTAAATACTATGCTCCTATTCACGCAGGTGAATATGTAGTGTCTAATGCCGCTGCTCCGTTGTGGGGTGAGACATACGACGTTATGGCCTATAATGATTTAGATAATCCATATAGAAGCCGATTTGACGTTGGTGATGTACTTGGTGGTGCAACTGTTAATATGACTACTGCTCCTGCAATCGGTGCGTATGCATCTGGTGCAGCAAGAGCAGCAGGTATTGATAATGTATCTAGAAGAAGCGTTAGAGATATTCTTTCTTCAGATCCGTATGTTACTAATTTGCATAGAATGACTGAACTCAGTTCTAAAGCTCCATTTGAAACTAAGCGTGGTGTTTCAAGTCTAATGACTGAAGGCGATATTTATACAAAAGTATTTGGGCCTTCAAGACGCAAAGTTAATAAATGGGGTAAAGAACAGCGTTCAAAGTGGGAAGAAGATCTAGGAATAAAGAACATAACCACTGGAGATCTAGATACTGATATTAATTTGCTTAATAAATATCTGGCTTCTGGGAATGTACCTGAAGAAAAAGTACCTATTATCAAGAACTTAGTTGAAAAGATGGAAACGTTTAAAGCAGATCCAAAACTTGCACAAGTTAAATATGATGAGTTCTTGAAAAATAGGGAATACATGACTCCTACTGCTATTCTTGAAAAACAGAAACTTGGCGGTGAGTATGGACTTACAGACGGAGCTACTAAGGAACTTGGTGCTACAGGCTTTTTAGCAGATAATCCTAATCAAGTTCATGGTATTTCTCCTGTAGTAAAACCGTCTAGAAGTGCATCCAGTCTTAAGAAAGCAGAGATGGACAAAGCTCCAGTTGATAAGACATATCCAGTTGTTGAATCTGATTTTGACAGAGCTGTATATGGCCTAGAAAATAAGCCAGATGTTGTAGCATATAGTAATAAAAATAACTTACTAAAGCCGATGATTGCTGGTTATATTACAAACAAGCTTGGAAAGCCAAAATATAGTAAGAAACTACTTGGAAAAGATATTGTTAATTTTACAGAAATTGATGATGATGTAGCCGATATCTTGAATAATGATACTAATATAAGAATGTGGGATGCTGGATTTGTTCCACATGGAAATCCAGATGAACCTATTATGCGTGCTTATAATATTTATCTGAAAAACAAGAATAAAGGCACTAATACTAAAGCTGGTAAAAAAGCAGGTCTATAATGGTATTACGCAATCTTGATAACCATTCAGTGTATACCGTTGAAGGTGAGCCGTTCTACGGACGGTTTACCTTTTTCAAATTACATACTACTGAAAAGATTACTATTTATGATGAAGATGAAACACCGCTTGATAATCCTATGCTTAGCGATGATGAAGGCAGAACCAGTAAGCAGGTATTTCTGCCTGATGAAGACGTAACGGTATTGCTTGAGAAGTATGTAGGCTCTGGCAATATGAGCGATGATATGGATAATATCAGTTCTTGGTCCGAATCTTATACTTTTGATTCTCTTAAGAATACTGTGGTTATAGATATTGGCGATGGAACCGTTATTGCAGGTGCTGCAGGAAATATTACTGCCCTTAGAAATATGGACATTTCTGCAGTGAACTATGCCATTCTTCGTGGTTATAATGAACTTGGCGATATGCCGCCTGTATATTATAAGCTTGAGTACGATCCTTCTGCTCATGACAATGGAGGTAGTGTTGTTGGAACGCTTGATACCACGATGTTCTGGAAACTGATTACACCGCAGTTCCTTGACATTCGTGTATTCGGTGTGTTCCCGACTAATTCTTATACTACTGCAAGTGCAAGACAGTCTGCATTCTTTGATGCATTCCGTTATGCAAATGCTATGGGTATTGCAGTATATATGCCAGCAGTCTATGAAGAGGGCGGTTATTACGCTATTGAAGGCGGTGACCATGTGCTCAACCAGACTTTGTATCTTGATACTGGAACGCATCTTGTTGCAAAGACTGGTACAGAAAATAGCTTGACGGTTGACAAGATTGAAGGTGCAGCTACAGGATTTTTCTACTATCACAATGATTACAATACTGGAAAGCTGACGCTTAATGTGAAGACCTGTAGAAGTAGCTGGCTCAATACATGGGCACAGAATAGATACTTCCTGAATCCTACTGATGAAATCATTATTGATACGAACATTGGTAGAACAGGTCAGACCTTCGCCGATCTTCAGAGAGTGTATATTTCTAAGGAAAACTTCTCTCCTGCGGGAACTATAATCTTTGACGGAATTCAGAACTTCGAAAGTCCTGGTAATATAAGCCTGAATGCCTTTATTCAGTTCAAGAATATGACTGAAATCAAGGACTCTTGGTGGGCTTTGTCTGATTCTGCTCACAAGATCGATACTTCTAAGGTTACGCTAACTGGTTGTACATACTACATGCACGACTTTACGTATCCTGAGAACTATTGCATACTTGCAAATGCAGACGGTATAAAGACTTTCAACCTTGAAGGCAGGACATATAATGCAAGTATTACAGATGTCTATGCAGATACTACTTGGATAAACGGTGAAGTGTCCAGCCTTAATCTTTCCGGAAATGTAACCTTCAGGAATATTAAGGGTAGTGTCTACAACTCTGGCACTAATGCTTGGAACAATTTAACCATTGAAGATTCTTATATCAATGGTAGCTTACCGTTCTCTATTATGGGAAGTGTGTATGTAAAGAGCTCAAGCTTTACGTCTACACAGTCTGTTTCCAGTTCTTTACCGTTCTTTAATGGTGCAACTTGCACTATAAGAGACAGTATTTTCTATGGATATTCTATACAGATCCCATACAATGCAATTATAACTGGTTGTACATTTGCTCCTAATGATCTGGGTGCAAGAACCATTATTCTAGCATACAATAGTGCAACGGACGGTAAGTTAAGCATAACATTTACAAATAATGTGCTTGATAAAGCCAAATTACTATTAACTCCTAAGACTGCATTGCATCCTATTACAGTTTATGGGTCTACGTTCGTTAATAATGCTATAACTGACTCCTATGATGGCACGAATTTCATTAACTGGAATCAGTCTTACATGAATACGACCGGGCATTCATACACTTACAGGAACAATGATGGCCCAGATGTGCTTCAGAACGAGGCTTACGCAGTGTTGCTTAAGGACGTTCCTGTATGGTTCAACAACGGTGGTACACCTCCGTCTAGAATCTATATAGAATATACTGGCCCTCATGAAATTTATGCAGGTACTGAGATCCCGATCGTGACTGGTGGTACAATTGTCAACGGTGTTTGGATTCCTACATACAGTAAGTCTGAAGTTTCCGGATCTTACATGTGGAAATCTAGGCTTGTTGGCTTAACCATCCAAGATCTTGGTCTATTCTGCTTTGCTCTTAGCGATTTTGACAATAAATACGTAGCTTATAGTGGTAAATCTACCTTAAGGGCAGGTGATACCGATTCTGGAAAGCTACTTTCAACCAATGTTTCGTATCAAGGTCAAGGTTTCCCCTCGGATTTAACACCTTCTGCAGGTGCTAGTGGACAAAGTAGCAACTCTGCTGCTACAGTTCCAGTTCCTTATGCCTATTGTGATGTATGGATTAACTCGACCATCACAAAACTTGGTACAATTAACTAAATTTATAGCCTATAGGGTTAAACCTATAGGCTTTTCAACTTATTCATTGAATAATATATAACTCAACGAGAGGAAATATGGCGTTAGATCCAAACAGATATGCGTATATTATACCTTGGCAAACACAATTCCTGAACAAGGACGGTCATCCGTTAAGTGCTGGATTTGTTGAGATATTTGTCAACAATACTACTGGAACGCAGTATATTTCTTACCAAAACTGGCTAGGCGACCAGAATCCGTTTAGAATTCCGCTGGATAGCCTTGGAAAATGTACTGCTATTGGCGATAAAGAGCTTCATTATGACATTTACGTCTATAATTACCTTGGAAATCTTGAATTCAGCCGTATAAATATTGTAACCACTAATCAATATGGTGGTGAAGTTCTCCACGATAATACATTGACTGGAGATGGAACCAACGAGTCGCCGTTAAGTGCTACTCCTGTTATTAATGGCTTAATTAGAGTCATAGAACCGGGTGATAATAAGGTTCATGCTACGGTGGTGGCTACAGATCCTAATGATGGCACGAAGACTTATGCAATCAGCGTTGACGATCCTGATCTTTCGGACTATGTTAAGTTCACAGATCTTGCAACGGTAGCAACTTCTGGCAGCTATACAGATTTATCCAACAAGCCTAACTTGGCTACAGTAGCTATTACTGGTAGTTATAACGACCTATATGATAAGCCTACACTGCCCGGTCAAGTTCAAGCCAACTGGACTGAAAATGACATAGCTGCTTCCAGTTATATCCAGAATAAGCCTAATTTGGCAACAGTTGCGACCAGTGGTTCGTATAATGATCTTTCCGATAAGCCCACGATACCTGCAGCTCAGGTGCAGTCTGACTGGAGTGAAACAGATACATCATCTCCTGCATTTATAGCAAATAAACCTAGAGTACCGTGGATTCGTGAAATGGAATACGGTGCACAGTCAGCAGTGACTATACGCACTCTTCTCTTTAACGAAGACGATCCTGATGGATATTCCGAGATAGCACAGACTGATGTTGACGGTCGTACTTATCATCCTGGATATCTTGTTAAAGGGCCATATAAAAAATTGCTAGATTCCGGTATAAATAACGGATCTGGTAAGGGTAATTCTTATACACCTGTATACGTAGATACGGATGGAAAGTTTAAGACATGCTCCATTTTTGCAGTTAATTCTAGTATAAATAGATCCTATACTATTACTTCAACAGATATTTCTAACGGTTACTGTTGGGTAGATATGGCTACATTCCCAAGACCTAATGAACAGAGTGACACAACTTTCATGCTTACTATATCTGGTCTTAATTGGGGTCCATCTGGATCAGCTAACAGGCTTACCGATACAGACGTAAGTAGCATCGAAGTATGGGGAACTAGAGAAGACCATTCTAAGATTGGCTATAAGTATAGAACGATTGGATCTAGTGAGATCAATAACTCTGACTCTCATTCTGCTCCGACTCACCCTATGGATAATTTCTGGAAAATCTGGGCTTGTGGATCTACTAATGCCGGTGTAATGAAGTACATTTCTTTCAAGTTCAATTTCGCATCTGGTACTAGATTCCAAGCTGGTAACAATATTGTTTGGAACTACAGGTTAGTTCAGTTTACTTAGGGAGGTAAATGATGCCAGATGCAATGAAGGCTTTAGACCAAATTGGTGCTAAAGTTGGAATCGGTGCGGCCTTATTCGTGGGCTGGATGTATTTCCAAGTCCAGGATATTAAGGCTGATGTCGATAAACTTGATACTACAACTAAAGAGCTTGCTGAAATGCGGAGTGATATATCTGCAATAAATGCAAAGCTAGAAATGCTTATAAACACTTCAAAAATTCTAACAAAGGATCAATAATGGCTCAATCTAATCCTACTAGAGTACTGACTAATGCTGATTTAGTCCATGTAATAGATGAACTCGATAAGAACCAGATGAGAAAGAATATCGGAGTCGTTGATAATGGCTCTGAAACTGAAATTCGCAGATTGGATCATAGAATCGATGTTGCCAATACGGACATTGAAGCTATTCGTGAAGCTATTGCTGAAGACGAATTTGATCCTGAAATCGGCTACACTCTTGGCTCTTATGTATGGCACGGTAACAAGCTGTTTGTTAAGGTCTACAATAGTAATGAACCTGAAGCTTGGAATCCACAGCATTGGAACGAAATCAGTGTACTAAACCAGAATAATGCTTCCTATTTCATATATGGTACAGCCACATATGAAGAAGTACAGCTTGCATTTGCAAAGCGTCAAGCAGTTTATGCCATAAAGAGCATTACGAACGGTGTAAAGGTTGGCGTATTTGGATCTGCCTACAACGGTGGATACAAGTTTACCTGTACTGTTGATGGCAATGTCATATATGTTTGGACGCTTAATACTTCTGATGAATGGTCTGAAACCATTTATAGTGGTGGCGGTAGTGGTACTGTAACTTACGTAACTATAAATAATATAAATGAAGATTTCAATACAATTCTTCAGAAAATAAAAGCAGGTGAACCTATTATAGGTGTATATCCTAGCATGGGCAATGGTCAAGCTAATTTTTATATAATTACTGAATGGAGCGACAGTTGGATTACATTTAACATGATTCAAAAGAAATGGAATTACGAAGAAATTCAGGTGGCTGAAGCTATAATGTATCCAAATGCAGGTGGAGTCGCTGGAAGTAACTGGTCAATGGCTTACTATGAAACTTATATTCCTTATAATTATAGGACAATTCAAGGACCAAATACAGATCATACTTTAACTGCTGAAGATATTCAGAATCATTACTTTGATATAGTAAAAGAAATACCTGGAGTTAATGATGGCGATGGTTATACCATGGTTCCTTGGGATTACAAAATTAAGTATGTCCTTAGTGGTACTACTGCCAGTCTTACAGGAGGTATTAGCTTGTATATGTTCAAAAACGGAGTATCTGGTGAATATCAGATGGATTTTGTCAGTCAGCAGATTTCTGCTGATAGATACCTTATTAGTGGTATGACCGATCCTGCAACTCTACATTCTTACTATAATAGAATAAGATTTCGTATTCATCTTAGTAACAGTGCAGCTGAAGGCGACAGAGTCAATGTAGGCATTAATGCTGTTATAGGATACTTTAACCCGACGTAGATTAATCAACTGATTATTGTTTAACAATTCTTAAGGAGACTATTATGTCTGTATCTCATGTTTATGCGGATAACGGTGATGCAACCGTTAAGCGTGAACCAGGTGTTAGCGTTGTCCACGTTGACAACATGCCACAAGGCGGTGGTGGCGGTGGAGCTGTAGATAGCGTCAATGGAAAGACTGGTACAGTTGTATTGACTGCGTCTGATGTTGGGGCATTGCCTTCTAGTACTTCCATTCCCACTAAGACTTCTGATCTTACGAATGACAGCGGCTTCATTACATCTTCTGATATTCCTCCTCAGCAGCAGTCTGATTGGAATGAAACTGATGTAGATGATCCTTCTTATATCCAGAATAAGCCTACTATTCCTGCAGCTCAGATTAATAGCGACTGGAATGCAAGCTCTGGTGTTGCAGAAATATTGAACAAACCTACTATCCCTACAGCTACTTCTGATCTTACGAATGATAGTGGATTTATCACATCTTCTGATGTTCCCGGAGCTCAAGAACAAGCAGACTGGAATGAGAGCAATTCTTCAGATCCAGCTTACATCAAGAATAAGCCTACAATTCCGTCAGCTCAGGTTAACTCTGATTGGAATGCAAGTTCTGGTGTTGCAGAAATTCTTAACAAGCCCAGTTTGGCTACGGTTGCAACGTCTGGTGACTATGACGATCTCCAGAATAAGCCGACTATTCCTGCTGCTCAGGTCAATTCTGACTGGAATGCAGCTTCTGGTGTTGCTCAAATTCTAAATAAGCCTAATCTTGCTACGGTGGCTACTTCTGGAAGCTACAACGACTTAAGCAACACTCCGACTATTAACAACGTGCCTGCTGTTACTAGCTCCGATGATGGTAAGATTCTTACTGCATCTTACAGCGGTGGAGTTGGATCTTATGCTTGGGCTACGGCTAGCGGTGGATCTGAATCTGTTAAAGTTCTTGAGGTTAATAATTCCAATATTTATGATTCCACAGTAGTTGCATCTATAGTTCAGTTTGTTAGTGCAAATGCAGAAAATTATCCTATTATCATCAATCAAGTTGTAGATAAAGGACAATCTAGTGAATATTCTAAGATTTATTACTTATCTGCATACAAGAAAACAAATTCTCATGGAATTTCTGGGGATTATCCTGAATTTTCTTTTGCAGAAGGATATGATTATAATTATGGTAGATTCATAAATTATTTATATTTCTATCCACAAGATGATGGCGAAGGCAATATTTCTTATACTATAAACGTTGATACAGATTATTTCGATTATAGCGGTAATACTGTTTATAACTATGGAACTACATCTCTCAATGCATATCAGCTAGATGATACGTTTAATGGAAATGAATTTCAAAATAAGCATATTTTCTTATTTGTTCGTAATACTGACTTCTCTGCTGCAGATCAGGCTCTGTTATTTACAAGTGGCACTGAATCCAGCATAATGCTCGATGGGTTGCAGATTATAAAGGATACCACTACTTTGGAAGTTATAGCTGCCAAGTTCTACGGAGTGGTATCTGGTGTTGCAGCTAATTCCAAGTATATGGTTACGGCCACATTTGATTATTCTGCTGATCCATGGGTAATTGGTACTAAAACGCTTACCGTTGAAGAATTTGCTTCTGGTGGCGGATCTAGTCCTGTAGAGATACTTACCCTTTCAGAAATGAATACTAAATTCCCGAATGGTCCGAATGATGTAATTACGTACCTACGTAGTGGTAAGACTTTTATAATAAGTGATGCCGATAGATATTATACTCTTGGATATTGGAATACTGTTGGAAATATTCTTTTCAGTCTTCCTGTTACAGGAACTGGTACCGCAACAATTACTGTGCGTACATTCCGATTATCATATTTTAATATGAGATTTTCTTTAGATACTTATGTAGGAATGGATATAGAAAATGTAGGAGTTGGATCATTTGCAAGCACTTACCATAGTAATAACTACTCTAATGGAAATTCGTTTACAAAAGGTACAATTTATTATGTAGAAGTTGGAAGATATTGGAAATTCTATGAGGTAGTTGATGATTTTACTGCTACTGGCCCTGGACAAATTTCTAACGATACTACTAATTTCAGAGAATTAAAAGTATTCGATGAAATAAAGAATAACAAAACAGATAAGTACAGTTATACCGTTCCTTCAGGCGGTACGATTGACTTAGGTGCTAGTTGGAATAATAAGATTATAGAACTTGACACTACAACGTCTGATCCAATTTCTATAACTAATACTAATTCTGTTCTCAATGTTGTACTTCAGTGGACAGCAAGTTCTTCGACCACACTTCCTACTATGCCTAGTAGTTATCATGCTTCTGCAAGTAATCCTTCTGCTCTTACAGTTGGAAATACTTATCAGTTAAGTCTTATCAATAACTGCTATAGTATTGTAGAATTTGCATAGGAGAAGCATTATGGGTTTACTAGTTAACCAAATGCTTTTAGGATCTAATCGTCTTTGCTTACCAGCTAAGACGCTTAGATTCAAGTTTTTAAATTCATCTTATACTCCAACTACAGGAAGTTCTACTACTGATACATCTTCTATAGGAACATGGACAGCTGTAGATTCTTCCAATGGAATATGGGATTGGTATTATAATAATAGTGACTGGGGTGGAACTTCTAAAAAATTTACTTTAAATTATTCTAACAACGGAGTATCTGCCAAAATCTTAGCAGGAAATCTTGATGGTGTAACATCTACACAAAGACTATTCTGGGGATCGTCCAGTTTACTTAATGACGGTCTTATTTCAGTTAATGGAATATACAATACTTCAAGCCTTTTGGATATGTCCAGTATGTTTGAGTATTGTGCAGGTCTTACCGATATTTGCTACTTTAATACGGCAAATGTAACTTCCTGGTATTTTACATTTTCTAATTGTAGAGCATTGAAGTCTATACCATTATTTAATACTAAAAATGTTCAGAATTTTAATTCTGCTCTTAAAGAATGCCATGTATTAACACATATACCTGCATTTGATTTTAGTGCTTGTACGAATGCTAATGGTATTTTCAGAAATAGTTATATGATAGATAATGCTAAAGATATATTTAATAGAATATGTGTTTCTCCTTCAGGTTTAAACGGTGGATATAACAATAGCTCGTTCTCAAGTACAGGTTCTTCATCTGGTAATGATGAAAGATCTGTAATACCTCAATTTATTGGAGGTACTATGGGATATAACATCGTTGAAGACACATCTGGAAGTATTACTTCTACTTCTATGACATTAACTAGAGACATACATCCTGGTGATTACTTAACTATTAGAATGCAAAGAAATAGCAGTGATTCATCCGGAACTGTAAGTTTCAATATTACAAACAGTACTTCTGCAGATAGTAAGATTTTAACAGGGTCTTCTACATCTGCAACTACTTCTGGTAATAAGTCATCCATAACTTATATACAATATTATTTAGGGTATGAAGCTTCCCATACTAATTCTATAAGCATAACGTTTACACACAATTGTGCTCATAATCCTACATATGGAATAGAAATAGGAAGATACTCTTACTAAATAAGATAACAAAAATAAAAAATACCTATACCGAGTGGTATAGGTATTTTTCGTCAACACTTTAATAAAGGAAAACTATGAGTAAGACATCTATTTATAGCCGGTTGTCCGTCGGCTCTCCTATATAGGAAATTATATGGCTAATATGTTGTTATAAGTATAGAATATTACTTCTTAGGCGGTCTTTTACCACCACCTTTCTTAGATCCACAAGGCATGATTACTCCGGGTTAAGGTTAAGATGCTTCGATACAATTGTATAGAATGAAGATGGATTAATTGCGTGTATTACTCCATATTCAGCAATATGTTCATGTTCAAGTTCTAAAGGATCAAGCTTAAGATATTGTTCCCTTAAAGCTTTATCATAGAACCTTAACCATAGAAAATTGTTATACTTATCATATGGGCAGAGTCTAAACATACAACCTTTTCCAATCGCACATATAAAAATATCATCTTTATGAAATTGATCAATGAAGCGTTTATAGTATGGTGTATGACAATTAAGCGAAGCAGTTAAAGGCTTTATGCCAAACTTATAGCGTTTTTTTTTTAAATCCATAAACTTAGATACAATGGTATACCACCTGTATGGTGTCAAATGGCCTCCACCAAGATCTTTCTTAAATTCAGCACAAAGTAAGGCAGGATCGATATTTAAATACTGTTGCTTAATTTCTTCAGTACTGAATCTTATTGCAAGATAGTTGCCGTATTTTTCATGATCATCGGTCACAGTAAATATAGAACCCTCTGTACCAAGCGAGCATACAAATATTTCAGTTCCATCCATCTTATCAGCCACGTCTTCATAATATGGAGGACGTGATTTCTTTCCATGCAGCTCCAATATTTCTACATCATATAGCGTTTTTTTTTTAAATCCATAAACTTGGAAACAACTTCATACCATCGATATGGAATACAAGCAACATTTTTTCCATATAATCTTATAAACTCTTCTTTCAAAACCTTATGATCTAATCTTAAATACTGATCACGCAATTCTTTATTTTTGAATCTTATTGCAAGCGTTAAAGTATATCTTGTTGGATCACACGGAGTAAATAAGCTTCCTGTACCTAGACCGCAGCAGAATATATCATCTTCTTTTAAACAAGGCTTTACATCAGCATATTTCGGACGATGATATGAGGCGTCACTATTACTAAACCTAATAATTTCTACATCATCTTCTTCATCATCAATAATATTTCCAAACGGCAGTTCCAGCTTCTTCTTAGGGTCATTAGCACTTTCATAGACAATGAAGCTAATATTGCAGCTATTAGTCTTTTCGTTGAATATACCGCATCCTTTGAATACATGGTTAATAGGGCCAATATCAAGCTTCCACCGCTTATTGAAATTCTTAATTCTAACGCTCGTCCATGTTCCAGTGGGTACAAGCATAGCCACCCACTTCGCGTGCTTTAAGCCTATGTTAATGAAGTTTACAGTGCCGTTATTAGACCTGCCATAAGGCGGATTAGTGACTATCAGTCTATGCTCCGAGTATTTGAGTTGCCTATCCTTAAGCTTCAACCAGTCAAATTTCTTAACCTGGTCGTTATCGGGCATTATATCTAAACTATAAGTCTTTACAGGAGCTTCAAAATAGGTCAATAAATCATTAAGCCAAATATTAGGACCAGCAGCCGGATCAATGATTTGGTCTATTTCAGCGCCTTCATTTATAAGAATATCGACAAGAAATCTATTACACTTCTGAATTACTTCAAGCGGTGTATAGATCTTGTCGAAATTTACTGGAGTCTTACCGTTAAATGATGCCATTAAAGCTGCAAACTAAGCTGGTCCGTATCTTCTTTAATTTCAACCCAGTCGTTGGCTAATAGATCCGAATTTGACGGCACCCACATTACACGTTCCTTCTGAGCATTAAACAAGAAGAAATATGGCTTTTGAAGGAATTCATCCGGAGCTGGATATACAACGCTTGCATATTGCCCAGACTTATTCCAGTTCAATCTAGACATTTTACGTTCTAGTTTCATAAGCTCAAGTGCTGCACTAAAGCTGTATGTTTCGATTTCTGGTTCCATTACTTAACCTCGTTAATCATGTATTGATATAATTATAATTCTATAATAACATATGTTGCATTTTGCTTGTTAGGCGTCATATTAAAACATGGCTTTAGATTATTTTCAAGAATTTCTTTCTTTTCAATAATTTGAATTCTAATATCTTCATTTGGAAATAAAGCTTTTAGACATTTTATAATATTTTCTACTCTAGAATCAAAATTAATACTTATACTCATAATTACTAATCCTCCAAGAGATCATCTTCGATCTCTTTTAAAACATCATCTACATCACGCTTAGTCAATATCCCATCCAGTGTCATTCCAATACGTTCAGTGCATTTATCGCAGATTACTTTGGTACAGGAATTAGATCTGTCTGTAATACTGGTAAGCGTGATCATATAGTATGTACGTTTATCACTGCAACTGCAATAGTCGCAAGTAATATTGGTTCTCATAATCTTAGACTTCTGCGTCTAAATCAATGAGGTTCTTGATTCTGTCCTGAAGAGCTTTCTTATAGGAAACCATAGCTTCAAGCTGAACAGGCCAGAGATCCTTGGAAGACTCGTCAACATATTCAGGATCGGCATTGATGGCAGTACTAAGATGGTCGATCTTAATATCCAATTCAAGCATTTCATTCGCAAGTTCACAAATGCATTCGCAGTTTGTACGCTTACGAGGTCTTAAGGCAGCTATTTCCTTATTGGCTTCGCATTCTGCAAGCCTTAAGTCTTCAGCTTTTGCTTCAGGATAATTTTTCAGGTTATCGATCATTGTTTTACCTTCCTTTTGGTGGAGTTATAGGTTCTAGACTTGGAAATATGTGTATTGATCGTTTCAGTATTCCCGAAGTATATCTTGGCTATGCACATACCCCTGATAAACGGATATCTGAGATATAACTTCTTGGTAATATCGGCAGAAGGCATAGCTTCAGGACATATCTTCTTAAAGCCCTTATATACTTCCCTGATAGAATTAACGTTTCCGAATAGGGAGAATACGTCCATCAGTTTACTGGTCGGAACCTTTTCCATGATAGGACTATGACCACCTTCTTTCACAATATCATCAACAGTCTTGACGAATATGCTAAGATAAGTGGCAAGCACGATCTGGTTAGGCGATACAGATACCTGCTTTTCTTCAGCCTGTTCTATATTCTTTTCAATTTCTTTTTCAATTTTCTTTGATTCTGTTTTGGGATTCATAAGGTACTCCATAAGTTTTAGACCAGTTTTCAAGCATATACTTCAAAGCACGGACGGTATATTCTGCCTTGTCAGCTGCCATCTTCAGGTCGTTG
>Ga0310694_10001152_pt1 | contig 31046 bp, 60 predicted proteins | sample 174DNAGHGhighgp2_FD_203884 | JGI IMG/M metagenome (GOLD analysis project Ga0310694, IMG submission 203884) | Sheep rumen microbial communities from Palmerston North, Manawatu-Wanganui, New Zealand - 1742 DNA GHGhigh gp2 (v2) (version 2) | ecosystem: Host-associated > Mammals > Digestive system...
ACCCAAGCGAATGGCGGTCGTATTGCGGTGTAAACGATGGTGACTAGCATCGAGATCCTAAAAAGAAATAGGCTTAGGCTAAAGTAAAAGCTTGGTATGATATTGAATGCACCGAGGATGAATCTGATGCAATATGTATTGGTAAGTATTGGTGTGGGAAATTACGTAATAATAAAATCACATGGGGTGAAGACATATGATTAAGCTAAAGATTAGCGATTTATTAAATAGTACAGAGGCACTGTAGAAACTTGCCGGAAAAGAATTAAAAGCAAAGCTTGCATGGCAGGTCGGTCGAGTACTTAAATTAGCAGAAAAGGAAATTTAGGACTTCAATGAAACCCGTATGAATTTGATTAAGAAATATGGGGAAAAGGATGAAAATGGTGAGCTTGTTACTGATGAGAATAATAATTGCAAGATTAATAACGAGTCTATAAATGATTTTAGTAATGAGCTGAATGAATTGATTGAAAGTGAAATTGAAATCAATGCAAATAAAATTAAGATTGAAGATATTGAGAATATTGATTTTACTCCTGCAGAAATGACACAGTTGGAAGTATTTATAGATTTTGGTGAAGAAGAATAAAAAAAATAAAGGCCCGGATTCCTTAATTGGAATCCGGGCTTATTTTTTTTAGGCTTTGTCCGAATAAGATTGAGAATATTGAGTACCATTTACAGTAACATAGACAGTAACTCCCTCTGCGGTCCAACTCGCATTCCCCCAAGTGACAGTATCTTTTAAATATTTACCTATATTTACTCGAACATAATCTGAATAAGAAGAACCATTAAAAGTATATGTAAAATTAACTTGCTTTGTATTCCCATCCCAGTCTTCAATGCTATCAGCATTCGAAGGAATACTGGGTAATCCTACAGAGTCTTTTCCCGCCTAAAAAACAGGAGTCAAATCTAATTCTTCTCGTGCGGTTTCTGGATCAGTACCGGGAATATAAATTTTTCTAGTATTACTTTCAATTGTTGTAGGAGTAATAGCTCTTTTCGCGGCGCTCCAGCCATCAAAATAAGCCGGGGTTGCATTCACAGATTGTGTTTCGATCTTCCAAGATTTAGAGTTATTTTCTCCACCAATAGTAAATTTAGTAAGAACTGTGGCATCACAATCGTAATTTCCTCCAGAAAAACTTCCTTTTCCACAAGTAATTGAAGTGATAGTTGCAGAAGCAGTTAAACTTTGTTCGGCTGTTAAAGTTTCATTATCATAAAAACGGGCATATACTTTAAAATCATTGCCGCTCCACTTGCCCCATAATGAAACGGCATTCTTAAAAGACCGAGTAAAGTCAACACGCTATCCATCAACTAATAAATATTTTAAAGTAACTCTTCCTTCAGCATCTACTATAAAATTTCCATTAGAGTTAATAACAGCATTCGTACTAGTAGCACCACTATTAATACTAAAATTACCAGTTGTAACATTTAAAGTTGTGCCACTTAAACTAATTCCAGTACTATTTAAAATAATGGAGTTTTGTCCAGAAGTAAGGGATAGTTCACTGTAAGCATCTAAAGATAATGTAGCCCCGGCTAAAGTAACAGAGTTTGGATATATTGATACAGTAGAAGTCTCGCCACCTGCACTCGAACTTAACACTAATGAACCATCACTTATTTGAAGTGCAGTAGCACCATCGCCTGGAGTATGACTACCACCAGTACGAGTAGTCACACCCAACCAAATTGCTTCTGGTGTGACTTTTGCATTTATCCATTCAGTAGCCTCTTGTGTCTAATTATCATCTACAATATATAAAGATGAAGCAGTAATATGACCTTTTATCACAAGGCCATCATTAGAATTATAACTCATATAATTATTAGTCAAAGAATCCCCTACAGTAAGAGTAGTAGCCGTGATATTACCTATAACAGTTAAACTACCATCATTAACACTATATTGCATATAATTACCAGAAGTATTACCAATAGTACAATTACCACTTGCATCTAACAAGAAATTGCCCGCAGTAACTGTAAAAGCTCCAGCGGCTGTAACCGATAGATTACCTCCAGAATTAATTGTAATTCCAGTTGGAGTTAGTGAAAATTCAGATGTAGTATAAGTATTATCATTGGCGGTTGATGCAGATAATGCGGACAGCATAATACCACGTTCATCTAATCTCTATACAACTTTAGTATCTAAATCATTACCATGCTCAACTCGGGATAATAATATATTACCACTATCATCAATACCAATTGATGATACCGTAACGCCATTATCAAATTTAATATAAGAAGCACTTATATAATTACCAGTTAATACATTATCAGTACCAGTTCCTAAATATAAACTATTAGCATAAATGCTACCATTAACAGTTAAAACACCATTATTATAAGTTAACCCACCATTACCAATATTTAAGCCATTTGTACTATCATATGATAAATAGGAGCCGTTAGTCCCCACGGTTAAGGAATTAGCTGTAATATCACCTGTCACTGCAAGTGTATTACCATTATAAGTTAATCCGCCATTACCGATATCTAGTCCACTATTACTATTATAGCTCATTATATCGCTGCCGCTGGTTCCTACATGTAATTCACGAGCATTTATTGTCCCAGTAAAAGTACCGTCATTAGCAGTAATATTACCGTGCACAACTAAATTACCAGAAGAATCATAACTTAAACTATTATTACCAGAACCAATATTTAATGTTCCACTATTAGCACCGCTATTTGTAATATTGATGCTGCCGCCATTAATAGTAGCACCGCTAATAGTTCCTTTTACAGTAATGTTACCACTAAAAGTACCACCAGTTGCATTAATAATACCGGTAATAGTAGTATCTCCATCCCCTTCAACAATAATACCATTTGAGCCATTCATAGCTTTAAACAATATATTATTTCCTGTTGCAGTTGGATTTACTACTAAATTATTACTATTAATTGTAATATTTCCGCCAACATTAAAAGTATAATCATTGCCAACTGTTAATGCAGTCTAATTTAATGTTAATATTGCATCACCATCTAAATCATATAAACCAAAATGACTTCCATCTGCGATAAACTATCCATTAGAACCAATAGCAGTTACTTGACCTTTAATCTATAATCCATTTTGAAGTGAATATTTCAAATACCAATCTGTATTATTACGTAATTCAAATAATGAATTCGCGCCAGTTGCCTTAGAATTAATTAAGAAATTAATAGTATCTATATATAATTCTCCACTAGAACCAATATATACTCCACTGGGAGCAACTCGCACAAAGGAGCCAACAGAGCTAGCTGTTAATGTAGCAGTAGTCTACGTCACATCAACACCACTACCAACAGTAACACCATTATCGTCCATTAATATAGCATTAATAATAGAATTGGCTTGAACTGCTAAGCCTATAGACCCACGATTAATTTTTACGCCAACCAAACCCGTGCGAGTGCCATTTACTGATAGTGTACGATTAGTAGTACCGACACCTAACACAATTTGTTCTTGTGTAAGTTCCATCATTGCACTACTTATATTTTTATTTGTAACCGCACTATAGCCTAATAATAAGTGCTCTTGATTTAATTCAATAGATGCTCCTCGCGCGCTTTCATTCTTAATCCAAGTAATTGCTGTCTCACGAGCGCCATCTTGCTCTGTCCATCCCTAAGTTCCATTTACTGGAGAATCTGTCGGATTATTATAATATTCATCCCATCTGTCATTAGCCTTCCATAGCTATATTATTTCAAAGCCTAAATCTTCTTCAGTAGGATATCCATAAGTATCAAGAATAAAAGGAGCATAATAATTGCTACCTAATTCTTTATACTCATAATGGCCTGATACAGAAGAAGTCTGAATCCAAAGATCGCCCTTATTAAATGTTGCTTTATGAGTAGGACCAACATATACTTCTGGCGTAGCTGACCCGCTATATATACGTATACCCGCGCCAGAACCTATATCAATTCCTCTATTCGCGTCAAGTAGAATAGCAGACGTTCCAGCAGCATCTCCCGTAGAAGTTATTAAATTAATTTTACTTGAGGCCATTAATTTTAATTCAGCAGCACCCATTTCAATTTTATGAGGTCTAATAGATACATGAGCATTATTACCTAAATATTTACCTGTATCTATATCAAAATTATATATTCCAGCAACTAAATTAATACCTGTAGTATCCACTATATGAGATTCATAATGTTTAATCATCTAGCCAGTGGTAGAATTATATTCCTCCCAACCAGCAACCCATTCGCCATCATCATTTAATATTTTAGATTCCATACTGCATAAATTAATTTCAGAACCACCAATATTCACCTTATGATTACCTAGTATATCAACATCATTATTTGCCGCAATATATACATCATTACCAGACTTGATATTAATATAATTCTCAGCTTCTACATCTATTGTACCAGCAACCGCATCTATATTTAAATTGGCGCCGGTAATAGATGCTAATGTGCCATCATAGGTTCTAACAAATCCTGCAGTATCACTGCCAACATCTTCTGTTCCCGTAACATCTGATGAATTTGCAACAGCTATATATCGGCCAAGAACTTCAGTCTATCCATTTTTTCTTTTTAAACGAATCCAAATATCACCACGTTTAAATGATTCAGGCTTAAATTCACTTCTATATACGGTCGAAGTTAATTCATTCGCTACATTAGCCACAAATCCATTAAGAGTATGAGCATTAGCCAATGTAAGTGCTGTTAATTTATTTTGTCCTTCAGCACTACTTGCCAGAATTTCTCCTGCTTCGGTAAATAATTGCTATAATTGCTCCTAAACTACTGGGCTATTATTATAATATTCATTTAAATACTAATCTAATGCATTTTTATTATCTTCTAATGTCTATGCAAATCCGCCACTAGCTAATCCCATTTGTCCGGCCGCGGCAGAATTATAGCTCTATCCATTATATTTCATAGCTTCAGTTTGCGCTAAAATTGTAGCAAACATATCTTCAAATTTATTCTTATAATTTTTTATTTCAATAGTATCGTTCTATATATTATCCAAATCTAAATTAATTTCTGAAATATATCCATAAGCATCTTCTAGTTTTAAATCCGTATCATTAATTGTAACAATCTATGCTAATCTATTATATAATTCCTGAGAAATAGAATTATTAATAGTATTTATGTCAACCTCATAAGAAACTTGCGGATAAGCATTTTCAATTGAAACCTTTTTAGCATCTAGATAAATTGCTGTACAAGCATTAGACATAACATAATTTATTAACAAACTCTATGTTTGCCCATATTTAAATAGTATAGCAGGTTTAATAGTAATAAAATACTCGCAATAATAATTTTCATTACGTAAAATATTACGCGTATTAATATAATAATCTTTTGCCTACTCTAACAGATGAGTGCCATACCATATAATTAAATTACTTGTATCTGTCTTTAGATTTAAAGATGAGAATTTAATACGTGGATAAGCAACTTCAAAATTAGAATTAGAAGTAAGCCAAGCATTTCCAATTGAAACAGATTGGGATTCATTACCATTAATCAATCCATTGGTAGTACCAACAATAGATAATCTTGCCCGGCCTTTATCACTATTCTTCATATATTTGATTTCAGCATCAGTCATATTTTTACTACCAATAAATATTAACGCTGGAATAATATTTTTATTACGTTTTATAAAACCTAACTATATCTAAGACCCGATAGCATAATAAGATAAATTATAAATCGCGGTAGGCTAATCATCAGGGTTGATATAATTACTATTAAATACTAAACTATATTCATCAATATTAGTGGGAATACCATCTGGAAATAATTCTTGTAAATTAATACATACATAATTAACATTATTTCCACTTACGCCCTCCTAATAATATGCTTTATCTTCTTCTGGGAATAAAGTTTCATCCCATACAGTAATCGCGCCCGTCCCCGTATCCGTTGCAATATTACCAGTATTCTAAAAATCTTTTTCTATACTATATACATCACCATAGTTATTATACTCTTCTGGTTGCCAGTATCCTTCACGTAATGCTGGTCCCATCAACTATTCAAACTAGCGACGTGCAACAGTCATAAGCCCATTTTCAGAATTAGTTAATTCATTGATACGAGTATTAATTTGCTCTATATTATTTTCTAATTCATCTACTAAATCTGTATAAACTTCTAACTAATTGGTATCCTAGCCTAACTTAATATTCCAAGTATTTGCTACTGCTTTATAATATAATTGTGGGTCATATTTATATATCATATATACTATATTTGTATTATTAGAAGGAGTAACATTATGTAACGCGTCTAAATTACCGTTTTCATCATAATGACAGATATATGATGTAATTTGATTAGTTAATTTAGAGCCAGACGCGGCCGCGCTCGTATAAGTGGAATATATTTTTAATGTATTAGCTTGAATACCTTTATTAGTATTCTTTAAGTCTACTATATGATTATTAACAATCTTGGTATCAGGATTATTTTCAGTAATTTCAATTAACCCATCTGCTACGCCGTCTTTGGCATCTAATGCATTCTATAAAGCAGTACTCTAGGTCAACTATTCTGTATCTAAATCAATAGCGCGCTCATATAAAGTTTTCTAAGCCTATGCTTCTGGCAATTGCATCTAATATGCCGCTAAATTATTATGTAATGTTATCAATTCTTCATTGTATTGTCTCATTTGAATCTCATATGGTCTTATAGCATCATATTGTTCTTGAGTAATTGCGCCAGTTTTATATAAATAATCAAAATTAAGTATATAATCTTCTTTAGAAGCGTTTGGCGCCGCATTCATAATACTATAGCTATCTTCATCAGTCGTACCATTTGCGTCCAATACAAATAATTTAGTAGTCAAATTACTACTATCAATCGTTCTTGAAATATTAGATGAATTATAAGGATATATAATACCAAGCATACCAGAATTTTCAGCATTAAAACTATTATAAAAAATAATGTTTCTACCAATAATATGATAATTTTCATCATAATCATATTCATATCTACAAAATATACCAAATGTTTCAGCCAATGTTTGTGTAATATTATACATATTACTGTTTTCTACCGTTACTGGCCTTGCTTTTTCTACATATGCAAGAGACTAGGTTGGCCGTAGATTTGCATCCCAGGCTGTGGTAAATGTTTCTTCATAAACTTTGGTTGGGTCACGAGTAGTACCATCTTCAAAAGAATGCCAATCCATTTCTACCCTGTAGAACCACTCTCTAGAACTATTATTGCTAGCGCCGCGATATCTTAATCCCATCTTGCGGCACCAATAATCTAAGCTTTGAATTGGCTAATCTCCAACCTATGTTTTGCTCCATTCATAGTAATCATTCTCAAAATCTTCTGGCTATAGATTGATTTTATATCCTATTTTTCCTAATTCATGAAATGCTAGATTTTCACATTTCAAATTACAAGTTAAAATATCTTCTTCGTGGCTTTCTTGAATATTTACGATAAGAAATTCAAATACACGCTCTAATGCGGTAGCCTTATTAAAAATAACTTTAACCTTACGTAGACTTTCAATTAAATTTCCATTTCGTGTAGTATACCAATTTGGATTTTCTACCAATTGACCGTTTAAATAAATCTTCATTGGGATAGAAAAATCAAAATTTTCTGTACCATCAATATTAAGAGTCATTTTTGGATTTTCAATTCTTCCTTTTTGCTCCACATCGGACCACTTTAGGACGGTTATAAACTCGTCCTAAAGTGTCCATAGGGAGACTTCATAACTACGAACTTCTTTTTTAAGAATACCACGGTCATAGTATTCTTCTAATTTTAACGCTTGTTCTTCATTCGTAATCATGTATCTCGCCTCCTTTACCTCATATTATAAATACATATTTTTATATAGAATAGATAGATTATATAATGGAACCTCTACATCATGATAAATACGATGAGATTGAGTCTTTCCATTAACTTCCCAACTAACAATCGCGCCGTTTTCGGTTGGATAATTTCTATCTCTAATTATTATGTAATTAGACCGTAGCATATCTCCGACATCTTCTTCCTAATTTTCTGATATTGTGCCATAATTCTACCAATCAGATGGGTTTCCTGTACCAATTTTACGATAACTAAAAATGCCGGTGGCCTCACCAGTACCACTATTAAATGTAAATGTCATTGGAAAATAAGTTCCAGCTTTATTCTATAAAAAATAACTCATATTACCAATCATTGTATTTTTAGTAGAATTATTACGACTAGCATTATTAGCAATCATTGTATCAATAATTTTAATCGCCCATTCCCTTACATATTTATGTCTTACTTCGTCTCTAATAGACTGTCTTATATCTTCCCAAGAATAATCTAGCATAACTTTTGCATTAAAGATATCAATAACCTTATTATAACTAGTTAAGATATTAGGTGTAGTAAAACGTAGTTCTTGTGTAGTTAAACTCTCAATAGTTAATGTATTATATTTTGGAGTGGTATGACTATTATATGGAACTTTAACATAACCATTAGCAAGAGTTGGAGTGAGAGTAAAACGAATGATTGTAGGAGACGGTGCCGTGCCAGAATAAAAGAAATAACCAAAGTTCTTATCATTTCCTTTATGTTGTGGTAATGAAGTAATTCCATTACCAGTGGCATCAATAATAGCACCGGCGATTATTCCGCGCAGATATGGAGCAACAGCATCATTAGCTTCAATTCGCGCCCCTTCGCCGCTAGGCTCATTATCTGTCCATTCAATATCAGCATCATTTGCTATTGACCAAATACGGGAAATAGTTTGTCCTTCTACAGAAGCATATGCACCGTTACCTAATAGCATATTATTCTGAATCATACTGCCTAATGGAATACCATCTTCATACAAAATCTTTAATGCATCCTAAGAAGCAAAGATATTTACTTCATTTCCATTAGCATCAGTCCAAACATCAATATATCTATTGCCCTCTTTTTTACCTAACAAATTCTCTTTAGAATACCAATAAGGCTCATCCATTACGAACGTAATATCAATTTCACCACGAAATAAAGTGGTACGAGTGGGATACGACTCTCCAGAAATGTTAATATTAATTACAGATTCAAAAGGAAGCAGGTGTAATTCTGGAGGAGATGATAAGCGCGCGAGTATCGCACGATTAGGATGCTCTGCAAGAATTAACTCTTTTGCTTCTCCCGGCCTAAACCAATATAAGAAATCATCTAACATTCGTGAATCTATACCATCAGTTGCTAAATGTAACTCTAATTCTTTTGCATCAAAATGTGTCCCCCAATATTGCTGTCCATCCAATACACTATATTCTGAAGTAATATCAGAAAATGGAGAATAGCCAGGACGCGTTATTCTATCGCCATCAACTACCGCTAATAAATTAAAATCTTCAATCTGTCTTCCACCATATGAAAAACTAATAAATGACCTATTCATATAAGGCAATCTAAAACTATCTTTATGTGTTGCCTGATATACCTGGCCCGCGCGAGCAAGGTCAACGGCGACACCGGTTTTCCCGATGCCGCCGTCGTTATTCCTTACTAGCTAGCCATAATCTCTATACTCACTCATGGCTTACTTATACCCCCTTTTACACATACTATTATTAACTGGCGAACGTTTAAAAGCATTTTTCCAAGGTTCTTCTCCTTCCATCATAGCTTTCTACACTAAACGTTCTGTTTCCTGAGCGTCTGCTATGTTTTTAACATTTACATTATATTCTAATTTATCAATTTGAGTATTATTGTTGCTGTTTTCATATACTGCTTCTATGGCCGCGGCCTGTGTATCAATTGCAGGCGAGGATAATTGTAATGGAGAACTCTTTTGAATCTCTTCATTCCATCTCTTTGCCTAATCTAAGGCTAAGTTATCAACAGATCCTTGTACTCCACCCATCATTTCTCGTACAAGCTCATTGCCATCATTATAGTATGCTACCCATTGCTAAGTTGAATTTCGTAATGTACGTAATTCTTCATTCTAAGCAGTTGCAGATTTTGCCTACCATTCTGGCATATTAGTAGTAATAAATTTCATAATAGATTCACTAGTTCCAGAAAGTATTGTGGCAACTTCGCCCCATAAGAGTCCATTTGCTTTTTCATACTCTAAAGTCTCTGTCATTAAGTCAATCTATTCTTGCATCTTTTCTAATTGTAAATCAGATGCATCTTTAGCTTCTTGAATCGCCGTTTCTTGCGCTTCAAAGTAAGCATCACGTTGTTTATCAGTAATTTCTTGCTGTAAACTTGCAATTTCAGAAGCAGAGCCGCCGCTACGTTGTAAAATTGATAATCTACGTTGTAACTTAGCTAAACTATCTTGGTCTTGCTATCTAGAATACATTTCACGCTCTTTATTTAATGCCTATTCTAAGCCTTCAAAATATTTAGCAGAAGAATCAGCCAATGCTTGTCTTTCTTTAGTCATCTTATCAATAATCTTTTGTTCACGAGTCTCAATAGCATCAAGTACTTTCTACTCCATATCCATCTGATTGTCAATAATATCCTATAATAATTTATCTGCCTTAGTAATTGCTTCTAAGTAAGCAACCTTCGCTTCTTCCTTATTATTGTAAAGGTCTTGCATTTCTTTCTATTCGTCTACCATACGTTCATAAGCGGCCTATACTGAATCACGATAAAATTGTTCCTTAGTAGGATCACTTTCACTATCCCATTGAATTTTTAAGCCACTTGAATCACGAAGCATATACTCATCCAACTCCATAGAATCAAGTATATCATATTGTTGTTGAGGAGTGTATCTAGCCTTGCCAGTGTCATCCAATTCAAATAGTGATGCTAATTGATATAAGCCACCTTCTTTATATTGAACCTGACCAGCTTCATTGAACTCATAGAATTTACTTAATGGAGATGCATTTAATTCTTTACGACGAGTTTCAAAATATTCATCATAAGAATCAGCAAGTAATTTCTACGTTGCTGCCTACTCACGTAAGTTCTTTAAAGAGTCAACCTGTGACTAATAGTATTCAATACCATTAGGCACGCGGTCAGCTTCAATCTTAGAGCGTAGAGCTTCCTAATAGTTAATCTCTTTTTCTAATCTAGCAATCTTTTGTAGTAAGTTATACCAACGCTCTACATCTGCAACCCAAGAGCCAACTTTATTTTTTTTATTTACTGCTCCAGCTAAATCTACAATAGAAGCTTCAGCCAATTTTGACCACATTGCTCTTAATTGTTTTAATGTTGCTAATGTTTTTTGAGCATTCGCCGCGGCAGGACCGCCTTTAGCCAATGCTATCGCATTTGCCTCAGATGTAATTGCACGTCCACGCCCGGTATTACCAGTAGATAATAAGCGTTGAGTCTATAAGTGATTAAATACTATCGCGTCTTTGGGCAAGTTCACAAATTCTGCGCCATTCTCACCAGCAATATGATAACGGCCATCAGATACATATAATTCAGGGCCAAGCTCTCCCATAAGAGTTCTCGTACCAGCCGCCATTGCTATATTGCCTTTTGCTTGTGAACCACCATCAGAAGTAGTAGCGATATTTTCAGTAGCTTCAATAGTAATTGTTAAATCTTTTAATTTATCTAATTTTTCCTAAATATCATCTATAATATCAGACGCTTTATCATCAATAGCAACTGTTATAGTAGCCTGCATTGCATTAATAAGATCGCGTAATGTTTTTGCAGCATTCTCGCCCTACGTAGTATCACTATCTACCTTTTCTGTTGTCGTGGTACCATTTACTATAGAATTAAATTCTGCTAAAGCTTTTTGGGCATTTTCTAAATTAACTACTAAATTAGAAGTAAAATCGCCATCTGTAAATAATTTAGAAGTTTCATTAATTGCTGCTTCAATATTTAAAGTAGTGGAGCCCTTTTCTAACATTAGCATTAGCCCCTAAGAACCTTCAGTTACTTGCACATTTGCAGTAACTTCAACAGCTTTAGTTTCTATTCCAGCTAATTCTTTAAACCGTTCCCAATCAGCTTCAGTTGTATTATCATCTAATGAAATACCATACTTAGCTTCAAAAGATAGGTTTTTTCCATTTTGATCTACACCAGCATCCCATTCTGCTCGGACTTCTTGCCAAGTAGTTCCTACTGCATTTGCAATCTAATCTTTAGTTAAATTTTCTACTTTAACCTCATGAATAGACATTTGTACAGTTAATCCCTATTGAAGCTTCCATTCACCAAAACTTAAGTCAGAATCTGAAGAGGCCCATATAGCTGATTCAGCAGCTTCTAAATTATTATACTGTTGATCATTTACAGTATAATATATTCCACTAGCTAAAGCATCTACAATGATTTCCGTGCTAGCAATAGTAAGAGTACCACTAGCAGTATGATCCGCCTAAACGGTAATATTTTCTACCGTTCCTGCTCCTACAACTGCCAGTTCTTCTAATGCCGCCACATGAATAGCTTCATCAGCATTATCGAATGTTTTTCCACTTGGAGTTACATACTGTCCATTCTCATCTTTCTTAATTTGAACATTATAGTGCATATTGAAGATAAAATCACCATATTCAATATTACCTTCAAAATTACTATGATTCAATATTAATTGTTCACGTAGAGATTCTGCAATATTATTAATATCAAAATCACCACGTTTAGACATCTCATACAAAACAGATAATGCCGCGGCGTAATCTTGAGCATTTAAATTAAGTTTACGGACACCGCTAGCCGCATCCTTGACAATTTCAGCCATAGAATAGCCATTAACTTTGACTGCTTCAAATGCTTGACGTAATTCACCATTTGTACTAAACTTCTCTTGAAGAGTTGTAGCGGCTTTAATAATAGGTTCTGTTAATTTTTCTGCCTATTCTTCTAATTCAGTATCTTGGAATACTTCTTCAAAATCTAAAATATCATTTAAGTTTAAATCTGCGCCTTTAAAGTCTTCCATCGCTACAATAGCTTCAAACATCTAAATTAAAGCATCTAAAATCTTAATTTGCGATTTAGCCATTGTATGAATCGCGCCATCAGCACTTGCTGCAAATGCATCAGCACCACCGCTTAAACCTTCTCCAAATTTTGATAATAGCACTCCATAATTTTTATCCGCATCAGTTCCTAAAGCATCAATAGATTTATTAACAGCGGCATCCCAAGCTTCTAAACTACCATCAAGAGTAACTCCCATAAAATCTAAGGTCTAACCAGAAGCTTTTGCAAGATTGTTAATTTCACCTAAAACATTGTAAAAATGCTAAAAATCAATTGCTTTCTTATTGGTTGCTGCATCACGTAATTCATTCCAAGCATTAGACCAATTCTTCACATAATTAAGTGGATTATTCATCGCGCCAGGAATATCTTGATCTAAGAAATTAAATGAGCTATCTTTGCTTGTTGCACGTATAGCCGTGATTTCTTTAGCGAGAGCCAATTCTTCCTTATACTGCCGTACTTTAGCATCATTATATTTATCTGCTTGATCTATTTTCTCTTGCAAATCAACAATGTTTACTATTAAGGAAGTCATTGTTTTGTATTTATCGTTACTTTCTTCTAAAGATGTGCGTAATTCTCTAAATACTAATTCACCCTAAATTTTATCTACTTTCCTTAATTCATTATATAAATGAATTGCAGATTCCTATGATAATCTTAATCCTTCTAATCCCTATTCAAAATTTAACTCAAGATTATTAAGACCTAATGCGCTTAAATTACCTTTTAATTGAGTAGCTTCTACATTAGTAAGACTTCCAGATAAACCTGTTTTTATCGCGTCTACAATAGATTTAAAGAAATCATTAATACTATCTTTTGTAAAATCATCTAAGCCTTCAATTAAAGACCAATCTATGCCATCTATATTGTGAATATCGGAAACTATATATTTTTGTAATTCTTCACTCCAGGTAGCATTATTTAGAAAAGCATTCATATCTATGCCTAATGCATTAGCTAATGATTCTAACTAATCCGCAGAAGCCATAAAAATATCTTTAGTTACAAAACCTACCTATTCAATCGCTTCTTTTGCCCGACCTGAAGTAAGCCGGCTATTAGTATTAATATTTTTTAAGATACGAGCATTATCTTCCTCTAAGCCTTCCTGCCACTATTCTGCCGTTGTTTTCGCGCCAGCATTTAATAATGTATTAATACGATCAGCTACATCTTTTCCCAATGTCTATTCTAAGAAATCACGATTAATAACTCCACGATTTTTATCATCTATAATAATATTTGGTTGTAGAGCTTTGAATTCATCTTTGGTAAACATCTGAGATAAAGTTTCAAAGTCTGCACGGATCTACTTATCGGTTAAAACTGCATTATCAAATGAAAAAGCTTTATCCCACTATAAATCATTACTTAATCCCTTCATAAATTCAGTAATATATTCTTGTGTTGTATATGCTAATCCATCTGTTGATTCATCTAAAACTTGCACAGCTTGAGCCATACTACGTCCAGTAACTTCTTGTAAACGAGCTTTCATATCATTATCTAATACATAGTCGTTCCAATTGGTAAAATTACCAGATAAAATATCACTAATGGAATTACGTCCCGCTTCAGCGCGAGTTTTTAACATTTCACGAACGGCTTTAGCAGCTTCTTCCTATCCATTAGCTACCATTTCAGCATAAGTTTTTGCTAGCGCTTCATAAGTTATTACTAAACCATTTGCAGTTTTCTATAATGCATCTTTACTAATTTCATTTAGTTTGCTTTCTCTTAAATAAACGTTTAGCTTATTAAATTCATCATAAGTAATATCACCAGATTGTGCTTTTGACAATAAATCCGTCACTTGTTGAGAAACTTCTCGTACACTATCGGCAACCATAATACCAATATTTTCAACACTATTCCAATCAATGCCTTCAATAGCATTCTTATTAGAAATTACAAATTGTTGTAGTTTAGAATCCCAAGTAGCGTGATCTAGTATATCATTCAAATCAATTTCAGAAGAATTTGCAAGAGCCTCAAGTTGATCTAATGTACCTGCAAGGGCACCATTAGCGAAGAAGGTTAATGCGTCAACTGCATCTTTTTTCGCACCGGCGGTAAACTTCATCTAACGTTCAACATTTTCACGAACACGCGCATTATTATCTTCGATTGCTTTAATCTTAAGATCATAAAGTTGTTCAACTGTTTCTGGACTTAACTTCTTATCAATTGCTTCTTGGTGTTTTTTTGCAAGAACCTTATAGCTGAGAACAAGTCCATCGGCGGTATTATTTAAATATTCTCGACTAATTTCTTCTAGACCACTTTCTTTTAAATAAGCATTTAGTTTATTGAAATCATCGTATGTGCCACTACCAGATTCTGCTTTTGATAGTAAGTCAACCATCTATTTAGATGTTTCACGTAAACTATCTACCATAATATCTTGGAATTCATCAATATCTAGATTAGTATCAAATTCTTGTAAAGCTTCAATACTAGTAACTAAATATTGCTATAAATCTTCATTCCATTCAATTACATTTGCATTAACTAAATCATTAACAGAAGTATACTCGCCAAATAAAGCAGTCCAATCTTCACCAGAGCCGCCAATACGTCCACCAGAGAAGAAACTTAGTCCCTTCGCGGCTTCCCTAACCGCAGTAGACATGCCTTGATTTTCAATATCTTTTTGCCAAGCTTCAAAATATTGTTCATTAAATTGCTGAACACTTAAATTCGCAGCTTCACCATAAGCAGTAACAAATTCTCGATAAGAAGCATCTGGACGTTTAATATACTCTTGCATTTCAGACTTCATATCTGCATTTAACTTCTCAAATGCAGATGATGATAAGTCAATCGTTTCAAATCCATCTGATAATAAAGTACTAATTACATTTGCCACCTATTTCTAATTTTCTTCAATGGTTTTAGCAGTATTTGCTGTACCATTAGCTTTAGAATATGCTGCTTTAATTCTATCGGTAGACCAACCGCCGCCAGAAGTTTTAGAAGGGGTATATTTATATTTGCCCTTAACAGCAGAAGTGGAATTAGTATTATTTGTAAGATTCGCATTATATCCTTCTGCACGCTTATAACCGGTATGAAGTTTTTGAGAATCTGGAACTATTAAATATTTTTCCGCGTTTTTGGTAACGTCTTCAGCGGCTGAAACTACTTGTTCCTATTTCTCCGCAGCTTTATTAAGCTCATCTGCAGCATTATTTAAATTAGTATTTGTAGTATCCTATTTTTTACTTTGTTCTTTAGCAATTTCTGATAGCTATTTAGCAACATCTTCATCTAAAGCTTTGTTTTCTGCTAATGTTTTAAGATCAATATTTCTATCTTTTGCTTGTTTTATAATTGTTTGTTTTAATTCTTTTATTTCTTCAGTTTTAACTGTCTTAGCCTATGCTTTAGCAGATAACGGAATGTGATTATCTTTTTCAATGCTATCTAATCGTTTTTGAACTGTAACTAATTCTTTTGCAGTCCTAACAGTTTCTGCTGCTTTTGCACTATTTATAAATGGCTATACAATAGCGGAATCAACAAATTTAAAAATAGATTCTATGGTTGGTATGGCATTAATGTCTATATTCTATCCTTTACCAGTAGCATGAGCATTACCAATAGCTCTTCCTTCACTAGTAAATGGTTTCCCATTTGTAGTATAACCCTTATCTAATAACTTCTTCGTCTATAAATGATTAAATACTATTGCATCATCTGGCAGATTAACAAACTCTGCGCCATTTTGTCCTGCAATATAGTACTTTCCATTTGTAACATAAAGTTCTGGGCCAAGTTCACCCATAAGAGTCTTGCCCTTACGGCCGCCTGCGAGTGCTGTACCCATTGCTTCAGTATAATAATGATTTTTATTTCTTATTTCTTTGTCTTTAGAAGGATTTATATTACTCTTACCGGTCTTATTATTCGTAGTAGGAAGATTGGTAGGAGCTTTATATTCTCCGTTAATAATAATCGTCCAAATTTTCTAAGTTAAGGCAGTTAATTCTTTTTCTACTTCAGAAATAACTTTATTGACACCAGTAGCATCACCATCAATCTTTGTAGTACCATTAGTTTCCGCAATAGCATCTTTAACTTTCTTTACCGCGCCTTCTGATAACTATGCATATTCAACTTCAGTTAAAGTAACTGTGTTGCCACCACTTAATTCAATTTCATAATTACCATTAGCTTTGACTTTTACGCCAGTAATATCAACATTAACATCTTCTAATTGACTTAACTTATCACTTAATTTCTACTATAATGCTATTTGAAGCTTTTGTCTTTCTGTCTCAGAGCCCTATCCTCCTGCTAGCAACTGAACAGTTACTTGTCCATCTTTATAAGTTACCGTATAATCTTGCTTAATTGTATAAGAGAATTCAGATGCATTAGTAGTAGGCTCATTAAGTGCTTCTTCAATATTATCACTAACTGATTGCTCGGCGTCTTGTAATGCCTAGCGCAATCCAGCCTCAGTATTAGAAGTATATGTCGTACCATCATCAGTCGTAATGGTATACTCAACTGATTCATTTCCTGCATCAATATTAACCTTAAACTTAACTTGATAATCACCCATCTAATAGGATAATTCCATTTTTTCAGTATTGATGTCTTTAGCAAGCGCTTTCTGAGTATTCTTCTACCACTCTTCATAAATTGAAGCATTTTTAATAGTCTAATCTCCAATCTTTATTTCAGGCTTAAGAGAAATTTTTAGTTTTCCTTCTTTATCTAATTCAAATAGATAATCTTCACCAAAGATTTCACTTAATTGCTCGGTAAAGTTTTCTAACTAGAAATCAGTATCGCCGAATTGCTTTAAGAAGGTATTCCATTTATTAATTTCATCCTTAGTTAATGGCTTCTTACCAATAAGTTTATCATATAGAGTCTAATCGCCAAAACTCTTAATAAAAGATTGTAATTCCTTAGAGTTTTTTACTATGTCGTTAATTTGGTCTTCATCCATCTTCCCGCCATTCGCGGTATACTATGCTACCTTTTCCTTAGTCGTTTCAGCAGCTTCACGCACGCCTATCCAGCTTTCTTGCTGATTATTACTCTTTTCAATAATTTGTTTACTATATTCTAAGAATAAATTACCAAATTCATTAAGAACTTTCGAGCCGCTGAGTCCCATTGCTTTTAAATCAAAGACAGGATTACCAGACTTATCATAAGTAATATAGCCAAAGCGTCCTTCATATAGCTCTTTAATGGATTTTCCACCAAGCATCTAATCGGGATTAAATTCATATAACTATGCCATAATACTAGTAAAATCATCATAAGGCATTGTACCAGTCTTACGAGATGCTCGTATAGTATTATAGCCCTTATAGCTACTAGCGTACATATTCTTAGCAATTTTATCTTGCACAATATTCTTATCACGAGTAAAATTAAAAGATTCAGGATTACTTAAATATTCTTGTAATAAGTCACTTAAAGCTACGGCTTCATTTGTACGACCATTCTCAACTGCTTCTTTATATGCTCTCATTACGCCAGCTAAATCACTATATTCGCTATTAATATCCTTCATATTAGGAAGTAGTTTTTTCGCGCTAAGCTGATTCATCTTGCGTACTGAAGCATATAAATCTAACATACTTTCATTTGTTAGCTATAATCCTTCAGCAGTTTGTTTAAAAGATTCTTCAGTTAAATTAACATTATAAGGTTTAGCCTAACGAACTAATTCTTGTGCACCCTAATGAGTTAAAGTACCAGCCATGCCCTTAGAAATATTATCAATATAAGACTAGATAATACTATCAATGGTATCTAAAATAGAATTCATTTCATTAGACATGTCTAAGCCAGTTTGCTATAATGAATCTTTTAATACTGTAGCAATTCCAGCTAAATTAGCATTTTTATCAATTTTTAAAATTCCATCTTCAATAAAAGCGCCATATTTAATTAATGCATTATTAATATTTTCAAATCTAGCTTTAAGTTCATTTTCTATTTCTTGTGGTGAAGCTCTATCAAACTCCTATTCTCTCATAATAGTCTTTTTTAAATGTGACATAATAGAAGTATATAGATTTGTAATATTTAACTAATCTCCACCTTTAGCCGAACCTAATTGATTAATTTCTTTAGCAATTGCAGATTCAACCTATCTATTTAATTCAATTAATCCATCATTATAACTCTTAAATGCACTGATATATTCCTCAGTATCAGTTTTCCAATTCATTAAATTAGCGAACTGTGCGAAATCTTTAATACGCATCTTATTGCCGCCAAGACTCTCAATAATATGAGCATCTTCTAATGATTTTGCAAGTTCATCTGTTAACTTAATGCCAGCATTTGTAAAAATTTCTGCAAATGCACTATAAGTCATACCAGAAGCATTATTTAAAGCATCAATTGCTTGCTATTCTTTATCACGCCCCTTGGAAGTTTCTAAAACTTTAGCCATTGCTTCATTAAGAGCGCCAAGAGTAGCTTCACCACTTGCATCTAGCATATTATAATATGCTTGATAGGCGGCACTAATATCTTTTACTCTAGTAATAACTGCATTATTGTCATCAAAATATGCTAAATCATAACCTGCATCTTGTAATATTTTTACTGCTTTTCCGCTAACAATTGAACCAACACTATAGGTTAATTGATCAAGAGCGCTTTCTATCTCACTGACTTCTACGCGATATGCTGCTTCAACATCAGAAGCATTTAACTCATTACCCTAAGCTTCAGCAACTGCACGCATTATTTGTACTGCATTTGCACCGCCCTACTTGATCTAACTAATATAATAATCAGCAATTGTTTCTGCTGATATAGAACTACGCATTGCAGAACGAATATATCCTTGTATACTCTGTGGTGCTGCTTTAGGTACTTTGGATTCAATATAGTCATCACGTAATTTTTCTAATAATACATCAGAAGATTTGAAATAGTTTACTAATGATTTCTTTAATGTCTAATATGATTTGCCCGTTGCACGCTTATTCTCAGCTGCTAAGAAACTTCCAATATCAATTGACTATGCTAAAGTCTAACGTACATTGGTATCTATATAACTTTGAAGTTCCTTTGTGGTTAATAATCCTAAACGTACTAATTTCTATGCTTGAGCTTCAACATATTTTATTAAGATGGCAGGATCTAATGTCCAAGCATTTGTAATAGCATCAAAAGAAAAATTACTCTGATCTATAGTAACTCCAACGTCCTTCGCTGCGGTAATTAATTTGTCTATTTCAGACTAATTTTTCGCGCCAGAAGTCACGTAGGATACAGCATTTTTAATATTTGATAAATTATTATCAAATCTCTAAGCAAGCATTTCCTATGCGGCGGCACTAGCTGAGTCATCTAATTCTTCTAAATGATTTTGAATCCAAGCATATAAATCTTCTGTAGCTTTATATGTTCCATTACCATTATCTTTGAAAAAAGCACTAATCTCTGCTGTATTGCCCCAAACTGATTTAAAGTTTTCTATTGCAGTTGCACTAATAGCATTAGTATTCTTAACAATTTCAGATAAAGTACCACTTTTTGTGCGTGTAGTATATTGTTGCTATTTTAATTTAGCTAATATTTCAGTTTTATCAAAGCCAGCCGGAGTAGTGTAATTTTTAATAAATTCATAAATAGTATCTATATCGTCTATTGTATTATTAATAGTAGCACCTATAATTTCTCCACTTGCATCTTTATTTAACTTAGCCAAACCATTATCTGCCATATCAGATAATAAATCACGATTATAATCATTTGCTTCAATATATTCAATACCGGCGCCAATATTATTAGTAAGATTAGTTAAAATAGTACTATTTGCTTGATCATAAGCATCTTTCATTACTGGCAATTGTTCTTTAAATTCTTGAGATAAGTTACTATTAGCAATTAAATCGGTAAAATCACCAGATTGAAGACTTTGCTATAACTAAGCAGTCAGGGACTTTGATATATCTTTAGCTGCTCCCGTCGCGGCCGCCTTAATAATCTCTTCTAAATCACCATTATCAATTGCTGATTCCAAACGAATAGAATTCATTAAGTCTTCAGATAACTATTTAACTTCCTTAATGCGTCCTGTAAAATAATATTCTATAAAGGCTTGCCAATCTTCTCCATTGATTTTAGACCAATCAGTCCAAGCATTATTAATAGAAGTAACTTCATTAGTACTAATATGATCAAATTTAGATTCTGTTAATTTAGTTGGATCTTTTATCTTTTTTAATTCCTCTTTCTATTGACCAATTTTTTCATTTAACTTACTTAAACTACTATCTTCACCAAAATATGAATTATATAATAAATTGGTATCTTTTAAGAATAATTTGCCTTTCTTTACATCAAAATATTTAGTACTAGTATCTATTTTCAAATCATCCGCCATTTTCTAGGCATCTTTTTGAGTCATACCTTTTGTGGCTTTAGATAAGTCTTTACTTAAATTTTCTGTTTTTTCGGCATATTCATCTAAATATGTTTCAATAGTAGTATTTATATTTACTGGTATCGCGGATAAAATAGCAGTTAATTTAGGAATAATTGTCTATTTTTCTTCCTCAGTAAGATCAGTATTATTCTATATTTGATTAATCGCATCAGTTAAACTTTCTAATGTAAAATCAGTATTAGTTAAGATATTTTGTACAATTTCTTTATTATTGTCATCTAATATTGTAGAATATCTAAGTATATAATTATAATTTGTAGCAATTTGATTAGCATCTGTATCAGTAATTTTTCCTTGGTCATATAATTTATTTAAACGTTCATATTGATCTAAAATACGGCGCTATTCTTCTGGGCCGAATTTATTTTCTCCAATTCCAATAGGTTTAAATTTATAGTCTTTCCACGAATCTGATGCTAATACAGTATCCCAATCATCAAAAGCATTAAGATAATATGTAGCTAATGCATTATAAAATTCAGCAGACTGCTCTGGAAGAATCGACTGTAATTGCGCGCGGAACTATGTTTCAGTTAAATTAGACTTATTTGAATATAATTTATTTATACTATCTAAAGCCTCGTCAGGAATACCCTCTAAAATCTCATAAACAGCTTTTAATGGATTAGAATCATCGTCTTTTCCTAGTGAATCCATAAAATTATTCCACGCTGTCTTTAATTCATTACCTGATTTTCCTTCTGCTTTGCTTTTCCATTGCTCTAATACCATTTCAGTGGCCATTTCATTAACATCTGTAATACCATCTAAACGAGCCTAAATAAACTATGCATCGTCATTTTTACCATATTCTGCATTTAAAAAATTCTACTAAAATTGTCCCTTTATAGCAGAACTAATTTCACGTCTATAAGTACTAGTTTCCTTACTTTGAGCTTTAAAAACATCGCCCTATAATTTTTTAATTTCTGAAAAAGAATTAATTGTATCATCAATAATTCCCTATAATAAAATCTAAACATCGTTATCTTGTGATAGATTTAATCTATCAAGTGAAGCTTGCCATGCAGCAATTGTTGAATCATAATCAGTCTCTAATGATTCAGCAATAGATTGAAAATTATTATTACGAATATTATTTAATAAAGTTAATAATGCTGTTGGTTCACCCGATGCTCGATCTGTTAAAAGTGCAGGTAATGTATTGCCATATGCATTAGGAAGATCCAATAATTCACTCACTACATAATTTAAACTTAAATCTGAGCCATCCCCCAAAAATCCTAAATTAACAGCTGATTGACGTAAACCAATATTTGCATTATTAAATGAACCACCCCACTACTACTAAAATGCTTTAGAATACTATTCTTTAGCATCCTATGTGGCTTTCTACGCCGCTTCTCCAGCTTTCTTTGCCGCTTCATTTCCGCTCTCATTAGCCTATCTTCTCTTTTCGGCTAAAACATCATAAGCAATACCTAAATTTAAAATAGCATTACCTTCATTATCAAAATGAGATACTAAATCTGGCATATCTTCCGCAGCTTTATTCGCCGCTTCTATATATTTCTCATTAGCTTCAGCACTCTTATAACGTTCTGCTTCTAATTTTTTTAAATTAGCAATCTCTTTTTCAGCGGAATTAGCCTAAGACTATTTTATCTTAGCATCAGTCGCGGCTTCTTCAGCCTCTTCCTTTAAGCGCTTTGCTTGTGCAGCGGTAGACTCCCAGATATAAGAAATATTCTACCAAACACCCATTAAGCCGCCTATTATAGCTCCAATTCCGGCGCCTATACCACTACCAGTAAGCTAAAAACCTAACGCGCCATATTGCAATGCTGAACCAGCAATACCAAATCCAGCTTTTAATCTACGATTAGTGTCTCCCTTATCTGAAATTAAGCCTGCAGCTAAATTAAGACCGGTGCCAAGTAATTGTGCGCCTAAAGCTACTTTAGACTTGGGATTCATTTTAGCCTAACCAGACTATTCACCTGCTAAAATACTACGACGCTTTGCAGCTTCCTATTGAACAATTTTAGTTTTTGCTTCTTCAGTTGTAGCTGTATCAGCAATTTCATTTGTCCCTGACGCCTAATTCTACGCTCTTAGAATCGCATTATCAATTGCATATTGGGCTATAAATTTTTGCTTTATTGCACGAATTGTAGTCATAACAATATTAGCCATACTAATAAAATTAGTAGCTAAAGATGCTATCGCCGGAATAGGCAACTAAAATACAGTAGGCATCTATGTAAATGTTTCAACAATCTAATTAGCACCGTCAAGTATCCCTTTAAACATATTTTCTACGCCAGTACTAGTATATAAGCTCTATAAGCTAGTCTATAGCTATTGAGACTTATAATCAATACTATCCATAGTTTTTAGCATCTATAAAGTAGCAGCATCTTCAGAACTATTTGCTACTTCCATTTCTTCTGCTAAACGAGCGCCATTACTAACTAATGCCAAGAAACGAGATTGCTGTCTATTACCAGCCATTACTGTAGCAATATATCTCTAAGTATTAGTATCAATAGTATCCCAACTCTTTGCTAATTCCATAATAACATCATCAAAATCACGGAATTGTCCTTGAGCATCATGAATACTAATACCAACACTCTATAAAGCAGTATCTACCTTGTTTAAACTATACTCTTCTCCCTCTTCATCAATACCTGTCTTATTCTCTTTCAATTCACCATAACGAGAAATAATTGATTTTAATGCAGAACCAATATTTTCTGGTGATTCACGAGTAGTTTCAATCATAATTGCCATCATTGCAGCAGTCGCTTCAAAACTAGAACCTACTGCGGCAGCAGATGAAGCAGTTTTACTCATAGCAGTAGCTAATTCTGTTGTACTAGAAGCAGAAGTAGCGGCTAAAGCAGAATAAACATCTACAACTCGTCCCGCATCCTACATTTCAATCTTAAAGGAACGAATCGCATTTGTCATATAGTCTGTAGCTTCAGAATAGCCTAAGCCAGAAATACGAGCCATTTTTAAGGTTTCTTCAGTTAATGCCATAACATCTGCTTGCTCTAAGCCCTGTTGATAGTATAATTGAGAAACCTAATAAACACCTTCTAGAGACGCACCATATTTACGTGCTATATTTGTATATTCAGGCATCTATTTCCATAGATCACCCTAGCTCATATCAGTTACGATTGCAATTTCAGTAATGGTTTTATCAAGGTTGGTAATAGTCTATTTCATAGACTAAAATGCTTTACTAACCATACGAACTGCAGCATAAACACTAAACCAACGTTGTGCTATACCCTCAACCTTGCCAACCATTTGCTAACGAGCCTAAACATCTTCTAACATAGAGCCATATTCTTTCAAACTATTTATTGCATCATTATTAGCTTTTGCTGCATGATCTAAAACACCTTTACCAGCATTATTAATATCGCCTGCAACGCTCGCACGATTATTATTACGTTCCAAACCTAATGCCTATTCAATTTCTGATAGTCTTTGAGATAACGCCCTATACTCTTGTTCTAAATTAGCATATGCCTAACTTTTTGCTACAGTTTCTAAATTAGAAGCTCGTGTTTTCGCAGCTTCTAAAGCCTCTTCTGTGGTTTTTACTACGTTAGATTTTGCAGTTGTATCAAAATCCCCGCTTGCCTTATTAACTTTCTATAATCCTTCCTATAAAGAGCGAATTAATGCGTTCATATTATCATTAAATGTCGCCACATCAGTTGGCTATAATAATGCATTTAATATTTCACTAATCCTTGCTCCAGCACCATTAACACCACTATTAGAAGAATCATTTAATAATTTAACAACCTCTTGAATCTTATTAACAAAATCTTGATCTGCCTAATATGTAGTCTATGAAAGCTTCTAAATTAATTCAGTATTTAAACTCTCTCCTGATAATCCTTTAATACCAGAATGTGAGCCACCCTTACCTTCACCCTTAGTAGATTTTAAAGCTCTATCTAAGTCAGATAATATCTACTTTACCTGTTCATCAGTTTTTGCATCCTACAATTTAGTGATACTTTCAGATAAAGTATTTACTGCATTTTCTTTATTTGCATCAGATCTAGTAGTATCAGATTCAATACCAGCCTTAATTTTATCTACGAACGCCTATATTTCAGCATTTCGTTCTGAAACTATTTTCGCTACATCTAAATTATTTCTTGCACCAAATGTATTACGAATTGCTTCTTGTGCTACTTTAGTGCCCTATAATGCTACTGGTAACTAATCTCTACGAGCTTTCATAGAAGAAGTACGTTCTAACTCAGCTTGTGCTTCTCGCTATTTATTTTTTAAATCTTCAACTTCTTTTTTAGCGCTTTCTGTAGCCTATTTAAAAGATTCTACAAAAGTATCTATTCCCATAGTCTTAGGATCGAATTTTAATTCATTAAAAACTGCCTATAACTCTTTAGGATTAGTCTTTTTTAAATCTTCAAAAAAGGTATTTCCTTTTTGTGCCATTTCTGTTTTAACTTCACGTAAAGAATTACCTAATTCTTTTGCTTTTTCACTAGCGGTTTCTAATACATCATTTAAGCCAACGTTGCTCATACCTTGGCCTAAATTTCGCATTAGATCATTAACCATATGTAGCTAATCAAATAAATGCTCTAACTATCCTTCAGAAGTAATACGTTTTTCAGCATTACGACTCAACTAGGCTAATTTAGTTTCTGCCTAAGCTAAAGTTTTATTTAATCCTTTTCCAATATTAGCGCCAGGATCAATTTTCTTTAATTCAGCTTTAATTTTTTCAATCTATTCTTGATATCCAGTTATTTGCGCCTTAATATCAACAACAATACTTGCTCCATTTGGCATAACCCTTCATCTCCTTTTATCACAAAATAAAAAAAAGAGCCACTTCCCGAAGAAAGTGGCTACTTATATATCCTCGTCCTCTGGCTCACCAAGACGAATTATATCCATAATCAAATTTTTCTAATCTCCAACAGTTTCTGGCATTCCAATGATATTAAAAGTAGAAACAGTGGGATCGGCCCTTTCTCCCAATCGTAAGTTAATATTACTTACAATCCTAACTTTTGGCATATACAATACATTCGTATAGTTTCTGCCCTCATTTTCATCCTTGGAATAAAACTTTGCTTCCAATGTAAAAAGACCATTAAAACGTTCTTTTTGCACTGTATAAATCAACGCCTCATCCCTATATTTATAGTAGTAATCAATTAGATATTCATTACTTTTTTCTGCTGGTATAGTTAAATTTTTATCATAGTATAATTCCAATCTATAGACTGGCTATCCTAAACCATCTACTAAATCTGGTATATATACACCATAAATCTTTTTCTAAATGGCTTTCATACTATAATCAAATATAAATATTTTCTTTTCTGGATAGAAAACCGGCTTATGTTTTAAATCTATATAGGGCACATCCATCTCTTTTTCATCAACAATCTTTTTATGACTATTTGGATCAAAAGGGCCTTCCCGCATAGGAATATATATCTCTTGTTTAGTCTATTCAGATACAACATTTGCGCCAAGAAGAATACTCATCCCAACTGAAGACATAACTCCATCAGTTAAAGAAAACTATACTTCACTACGTTCATCCCAAATAACTCGTGGCATATTTGCCCAGCCACCTCTAGCAAAGACAGGTCTATTTTGCTCAGATAACAAGGACATCTATATATCATCAAAATAAAGGACTGGTTCATCGGCCTCTATTCTACGATCACCAAACTACATAGGGGTTTTTGCGCGAAGAACTACTTCAAATAACTCTTTATGACCGAAATATTGATCTATCATAAATATCACTCCTAAGTAAAAAAATAAAGGGCTTCCCACGATGGGAAGCCCATTTATAATTAAGATCCGCTTACGATAGAACCATAGTCATCTTCGGCAGTACCAGAAGCACTAGAACCAATATTATAACGGACTAGCTTCATCATCTCATTCTGACCATCATCGTTGGTAGAACGTAGTACGTTTAGAGTCATTTCAAATGTGGTTGGATCGCCTTCAGCCTGTAGGGTTAGAGTTACATTGCTCTGTACCTTAGCCTTATTGATAATGAACTGGAAGGGCTCATCCTTACCAGTCTTCTCAGAGCGCATGAATGTATCGCCAACTACTTTGTAAGTTCCAGGGAATGTATCAGGAGAAATTGTTACTTCAATAGCAGTCTCAGTTCCTTCATTGCTCTGTAGAACTTCTTCCCAGAAAATACGAATATGATCTCCTAGAGCAGACTTTACTGGATCTTCACCAATCATTTTTGGATTGATAAAGTTAACCGCCTTTGTACCATCAATAGTAGGAGCGGCAGAACCGTCAGCATACACTAGCTGAGTACGAGCACCAGTAGTTAGATTGATGAGACGAATTGGATGACCAGCAGAAGCCTTTGGAGTTAGTTCAACGCCAGTTAGATGATCCTTTGGCTTTGGAACAACACCATTGGCAAGGCAAACTACCTCTTCAGTGTGACGAACTACAACTGGAGCGGTAGAAGCTGGCTTTTTAATAGCGCCACCAAGCATAAAACGTAGAGATTCTAGGGACATTAGAGCATCTTCTAGAGTGATGTTAATTTCCTTACCATAGTCCCACTGAATTAGACGAGGATTTCCCCAACCGCCCTGTGCAGCAGTATTTTCACCAGTAGTTTCAATGGTAGAAACCTTTAGAGTATCTAGGAATAAAACGATATCTCCCTTATATACACCAGCGGCGAGATCGTCTTCTAGAGCTTCAAAGTATACGTTAGCAACCTCTTTAATGCCATACTTATCAAAAATATTAACGTTACTTGCCATAAGAGTTTACCTCCTTTTATTTGTCTGAGCTAGCAATGGAACGCATCCAATGCTTTAACTATGACTTATTAATTTTCGCGCCCGCAAGGGCTGCTTTCTAATTTATATTAAACTAGTCACGCCAGCCCATCCGCTTTAGCTAATCGTGAAAAGCATAATATGTAATATCCCAAATATTTATCATATTCAGGCCACAATCATTGATAGTCATGCTACCAATGAGATCCGATAATTTCATATCGGAATCTTTACCCTAATTTTTCTTTGCCTTGGCCTTACGTACTTTTTCTCTGTTAATACGCATTTGTTCTTTTAGGCGACGAGTTGCGGGATCATCATCTTCACTAATAATAATCTCTTCCCCTTCAACTTCTAAAAAATACATACGACGTATTACGCGTTGAAAATCATAAAATGCCTATTCGGTAAAAATACGCTATTCTGTTAAAGGGCCAACAACAATACCCGGCGGTTCTTGAATAAAAGAAACTTCTTCGTGGGTAAAGAAACGAAAAGCTTCTTTTAATAAACTATTGGTTTGTAAATCAATAGCGGCCATAAATAGGATAAACTAAAAATCGGATAATTCGCGCATAAGTTTGCTTAATTCATCATCCTTTTTTGTATCCATAGGTTTAGTAGTAGTCGCAACAGATAAATACTGCTAAAATTTATCATACCCTAAATCAACTATTTGGCCTAAAGTCGCCGGATAAACAGCACAAATGTCATCAATAAATACTGGACTTCCTTTTTGAAATTTTAAAATTTCGGTATCAGTTAAATTCATTTATCCGATACTACATCGTATAGCCGCCAATTTGTGAAGTAAAAACGTTTCTATCTGCTCTTACAAATTCTAATGTTCCAATACCCGCCATCTATGCGCCATTAAACATCTTATCAATTTCTTCCATAATAAGATAAGGGCGCAATGACTAGCCATCCAGAACCCATTCATCATATGGGCAAGCTACGTCAAAACTTAAATTATCAATTTTAAAATCTGGATTTATCATATTGGTTACAAAGCTATTAAATAAAGCCACAATATACGATGTTTTCTCCGTATCTTCATCCCAAATTTTGGGAGTAATCATAATTTGTTTGTTGAGGAGTAAGATTCCATCAACATCTTCATATTTATCTTCAAAAGGATCACGAACCTAGTATTTTAATAGACGGCATAAATTCTAATTCTACATTAGCTTATTTGCCATACTAAAAGCATTTGTGCCCATTACTGAGAATCTACGCTAAGTTGGTTTCTAAACTGCCATTTATCTCACCTCACCATAGGGAAATGATATCAACAGTTTTAGTATATTCAACCCCATTATAAGTTGCTACTAATACTACCTTTCCCAACTTATTTTTTGCATTTGCACGAAGTACATATTTATTAGGTATGGGATTACCGTTATCATCAATATCTTGCCGAATTGTAGCATAATCTGATGGAGGCTTTTTTGCAGTTGGGTCATTCTATATTGTTATTTCTACTTGTGTAGCATCAATATAAGAATCATCACTCACTAAACTATATATATCCTGGCGGTCAAGCCGCAATTTATCCGGGCCATTAATATATGCTATAAAATCTTGTTCTGCCGCATTTACAGTAATTTCAACTTTTCTAGTAACCGCAGGTCTATTCTTTAATTGCATAGTAATAATACATTGACCAGGTGCAGTTGCTATAAAATTATCATCAATAAAATCGCAATCATCTGGTTTTATTAAAATAATTTCCCATTGATTTAATGTGTCAGCTTCAAACTAAGGAACAATATGCTCTCCTACTTTATATAAGGTAGGTAAAGTAGGAAACTTATATCTATCAGTATCAGCAACATCAATATCTCTATCATCATATTGATAATTAACTTTACTTTCTGTTAACGACATATATACAATACCTTCAACGCTAGTCCAATCGCATTCAATTACTATCCATCCCTCATTTTCAATAATAAATGTAATACCACGCATAAGCTAATCTAAATCAGTGCCTGTTAATTTGGGCCGAGGCATAATGATTTCAGCAAACTTATTTGGCTGTGGAGAGATAAGTGAATGCCACATACGGAAATTACCTTTTACTTTACTGTCAACAGAACTTACAGCATAAGCCCAAGATTTATGTAGATACCCATTAGCATCAATCCACTTTAAATCATAATTGCACTTTATAATCTAAAATGTTTGATACTGCTCATGTACTTTGTGTATTTTCTATAATAAAAGCCATTTTTCAATAGCTCCATTATCTTGTCTCCAAGTAAGTATGTCACCTACCATAATAGGAATATCATTGGCAACATACAAATACATTAACTTTTTTTCTTCTTTATCCTTACTAGTTTGGATTATGCCGCTAAAATATAATCCGCGCTCAACAGATAAATCTTCAATCGTAAAAGGAGATTGTGCTAACCATTTTTCAAATGCAACAATCCCACTATTTTTTATTCGGTCAGCCTTTGTCTCTCCAAAATGATTTACGCGGGAAAAATATACATCAAGATAGTTCATTTGGCATTTCTAAGCCGCTAACAAGATTAATACATTCAAAAATGGTTTTTCTAAAATATTCATATGATAAATATTTTAGCATACTAATCTTACCCCTTAGCGGCCACCAGTTAATTGAATTGGCGCCAAGACCATCAATTTCAATCTTTAATGAATCTAAGAATTTTTCCCATTCTCCGTCTTTTTCACGCTCACATAAAAGCCCATATAAACGCCCTTTTAGCTTATTCTTATAGCTATCAAAAGTTACGTCAGCTATGTTGCTT
>Ga0310694_10001153_pt1 | contig 31014 bp, 25 predicted proteins | sample 174DNAGHGhighgp2_FD_203884 | JGI IMG/M metagenome (GOLD analysis project Ga0310694, IMG submission 203884) | Sheep rumen microbial communities from Palmerston North, Manawatu-Wanganui, New Zealand - 1742 DNA GHGhigh gp2 (v2) (version 2) | ecosystem: Host-associated > Mammals > Digestive system...
CCGAGATGCCATGCGCCTTTCTTTGAAGTCCGGTTCCCCCAGTAACCGTCTATCTTCACCATCTCGCGGAAGGTATTGTACATGCCGCCGTTGAAGTCGATTTCGCCGCGTATGGGACCGGGGTGTGCGCTCTCGGGGATAGACGCGTCCAAGGTCCGGAGGTTGACACTCGCACCGAAACTGCTGCCGCCGTTGGCGCTTGTTCCGATACCGCGCTGAACCTGCAGACTGCTCACACCGCTCGCCATGTCTGTGAGATTGACCCAGAAGACACCTTGACTCTCCGCATCATTCAGGGGCACCTCGTTCATCGTCATGTTGATACGCGTCTGGTCCGTTCCGCGAATATGGAAATACGTGTAACCCACGCCTATACCGTCGTCGCTTGTCACCACGATGGACGGACTGGTACTCAGCAGGTACGGCAAGTTCTGACCCGTGTTATCACGGTTCAGCTCCGCATGGTTCATCTCCTGTTTGCTGTTGGTCACTTGCATAACAGGCGCACTCACTACGATCTCCTGAAGGTTGAAATCACTCGCGGACAGTGTGTCCGCATTTTCCTGCGCACTCATTTGCGCAGATACTACGAGCGCAAAAGCGCTCACAAAAAGAATTTTTTTCATTTTCTTTAACAGCATTACCTGTTCAAGTTCTAAGGGTATGATCTCAGCCGAAGCACCCCTAACTCAAATCGAGTGCAAAGGTACTACAAAAAAATGACATATGCAAGAGGAAACGCGAAAAAAATGTGAAAAGAATGGCATATGCTTGCGTATGTCATTTTTTTTTCGTAAATTTGCGCCCGATTTTGAAAAATAAATATTAATACCTATGATAAAGACTATTGGAGTACTGACATCCGGTGGTGATGCCCCGGGCATGAACGCGGCGGTGCGTGCGGTGACACGTGCAGGTATTGCGCAAGGAATGGAAGTGAAAGTGATCTATCGCGGTTACAAAGGCCTGATAGACGGAGAAGTGAAGACGTTTACCACCCAAGACGTGTCGGGTATCATCCCGCGCGGCGGTACGCTGATCAAGTCCGCCCGTTGTACGGAGTTCCACACGCCGGAGGGTCGCAAACAAGCCTATGAGACCTTGCAACGCGAGCATATTGACGCGCTGATCGTGATCGGCGGTGACGGTACGTTCACGGGCGGTAGCCTGTTTGCTCAGGAGTATGATCTGCCGGTGATCGGTATCCCGGGAACGATCGACAATGATCTCTGGGGCACAGATGCCACGATCGGTTATGACACGGCGTTGAACACGATCACGGAGAGTATCGACAAACTGCGTGATACGGCGACCTCGCACGAGCGCGTGTTCCTTGTTGAAGTAATGGGTCGTGATGCCGGCTTCCTGACACTGAACGCGGCTATCGCGGGCGGTTGTGAGGCAGCAATCATCCCGGAACGCGCACCTATCCTCGAGCAGATAGAGGAAGCGATCGGTAGCGGTCGTCGCAAATCGAAGAACTCGTCCATCGTGCTGGTACAGGAGCATGCCGTAGAAGGCGGTGCGGCTACCGTGGCACAGATGATCGAGAAGGTGCACCCTGAGTACTCGACCCGCGTGACGGTACTCGGTCATTTACAGCGCGGCGGTAGTCCTTCGGCTTATGACCGTATCTTGGCATCCCGTATGGGTGTAGCGGCTGTGCAGGCACTGGTGGACGGCCAGCGCAATGTGATGGTAGGTATCCAGAACGATGATATCGTACTCGTTCCGCTGAGCAAGGCTATTCACCAGAAGAAAGATATCAAGGAAGACTCCTGGGAAGCAATGAATGTGCTGAGTATTTAAAAATGATGGAATAAATGCTATACAATATGAAAAAAAATCTTCTATTTGTAATTGCCGTGGTACTGACCGCTTGTGGTATCGATGTACCCAAGGCCGTTCAGACCTCGTATCAGACGATGACGATCAGTAAGAGTGACATCTCCGTGCCGCTGAAGTACAGTGCAACCCTGAAGGGAACCGCCGATGTGACGATTAGTCCGCAGATCAGCGGTCAGTTGATGGAAGTGTGCATCACGGAAGGTCAGCAGGTGAAGAAAGGTCAAGTGCTGTTCCGCATCGACAGCCGTGACAAACAATTGGAACTGGAATCGGCTGAGGCAAACCTATTGGCCGCTAAGGCGCAAGAGAGTAGTGCCAAGTTGGAGTACGAGAGCAATAAGAACCTGTACGAAAAACACATCGTGAGCAAGTACGTACTTGATAACGCAGAGAACCAATACAAGCAGGCGCAGGCGTCGGCTGCCCAATATCAGGCAACGGCCAACCGTGCGCGTGTGAACTTGAGTTATTGTACCATCGAAGCTCCGGTGGACGGTGTGATCGGTTCGATTCATGTCTATGCCGGCGACCAAGTAAGCCCTGGCACCTACCTGACGATGGTCAGCGGTAATGCGAAGATGTACGCCGAGTTCTCGGTGAGCGAGTCGATCCTGGAGGAGCGCGCACATTCCGATGTCAAAGATAACAAAAGTCTGTTAGCGGCCTTACCTGATGTGAAGTTCCTCTTCAAGACCGGTGCGGAATATCCGCTCAAAGGTCGTATCACGAGTATCACCGGTACGGTAGATCGTACCACAGGTACGCTGACCTGCAAGGCTACGTTCCCCAACCCCGCCGGAGGACTCTATTCGGGTGAGCAAGGAACGGTGGTTGTGCCGATTGACGTGAAAGATGTGATGGTTGTTCCGCAGAACGCGATTGTTCGGCTGCAAGACAAGTCGCTGGCATATAAAGTAGGCGCAGACAGCTGCGTGACGAGCGTGATTGTCAAGACCGCAAGTATCAGTTCGGATCGCGACTTGGTAGTGACCGAAGGACTGGAAGTAGGCGACGTCATCGTGACCGAAGGAGCGAATAACCTCGTTGAAAATCAGCGGGTGATTTTCTAATTGGACATTGGATATTTGACATTGGACAATTATGAAAGAGAATATTTTCATTAAACGAAACGTGATGGCAATCTCGATAGCGATTGTCATTGCGCTCATCGGATTCATCTGTCTCAAGACCTTACCGGTTGAGCAGTATCCGAATATCGCGCCGCCTACGGTGGACATCTCCACCTCTTATTCGGGTGCGGATGCGAACACCTGTATGAAATCGGTTATTCAGCCGCTCGAGGAACAGATCAACGGTGTGCAAGACATGACGTATATGACCGCCACCGCCTCTTCGACGGGTGACGTGAATATCACGGTGTATTTCAAGCAGGGCACCGACCCCGATATGGCGACGGTCAATGTGCAGAACCGTGTGACCCAGGCGCAAGCGCTCTTGCCGAGTGATGTGCTGCAGACCGGTGTGACGGTTTCCAAGCGACAGAACAGTATCTTGCAGATTGCCGGACTCAAATCGACAGACGGCAAGTACGATGCGGACTTCATCTCAAACTACATCGATATCAACGTCAAGCCCCGTCTGCTGCGTATCACGGGTGTGGGTAACGTGAGTAACTTAGGTAACACCTACGCGCTGCGCGTATGGTTGAAGCCGGACGTGATGGCGCAGTACGGGCTCGAACCCGATGATGTGTCTTACGCTATCCAATCGCAGAGTTTCGTCACCTCTACCGGTACACTCGGTCAGCAGTCCGAGAACGCCTATCAGTACCCGATGGAGTACAAAGGAACGCTGAAGAGTATCGAGGAGTTTGAGAATATCGTTGTCCGTACATCGGAGAACGGTAATGTGCTGTATCTGCGCGATGTGGCAACGGTAGAAATCGGAGCGAAGACCTATACGATGACCTCGGTCATGGACGGTCAACCCGGTGTGTTCTATCTGGTGAACCAATCTCCGGGAGCCAATGCTACGCTGGTCAATCAGCAGATCGATGAGTTGTACGAGCAACTCAAGCCGACTCTGCCGGCAGGACTGGAGTTCGTCACGCTGGAGACGAGTAATGACTTCCTCTTCGCCGCCATCCATAACGTGGTGGAGACGCTTGTCATCGCTATTCTGCTCGTGATCTTGGTCGTTTATTTCTTCCTGCAGAACTGGAAAGCAACCTTGATCCCGTCAATCTCGATCATCGTGTCTCTGCTCGGTACGTTTGCGATTGTGCAGGTAGCAGGGTTCTCGCTGAATATTTTGACCCTCTTCGCCCTTGTGCTTGCCATCGGTACCGTCGTCGATGATGCGATCGTCGTGGTCGAGGCCGTGATGGCTAAACTGGAGACGGGTAAAATGAAGGGTAGTCCGAAAGACAAAGCTATTCAAGCCACGCGCGAGGCTATGAGCGAGGTGTCGGTAGCCGTTATCTCGTGTACGCTCGTGTTCATGGCGGTGTTCATCCCTGTGACCTTCATGAGCGGAACGAGTGGTACGTTCTTCACGCAGTTCGGTATCACGATCGCAGGTTCAGTAGGTCTCTCCTGCGTCTGCGCCCTCGTGCTCTGTCCGGCACTCTGCGCCATTCTGATGCGCCCGAATGAGGAAGGCGAAGGAACGCACAAAGGTATAGACTACTACACGAAGATTGCTTACGAGGCAAGTTACAATGCTATTCTGGGCAAGTACCAGGGCGCTGTACAGAAATTCCTCAAACGTCCGTGGGTATCGTTCGTACTGCTGGCCGGCGCATCTGTGCTGTTCGTGCTGTTCATGAAGATCATGCCTTCGGGACTCGTTCCGCAAGAAGACCAAGGCGTTATCATGTGTGAGGTGCGTATGCCGGAAGGAGCCACGCTCCATGAGAACACGGAGATCATGAAGCAGGTGGAAGAGAAAGTGAAAGCCATTCCGGAGTTGGAGAGTTACGGTCTGTGTAGCGGATACGGTTTGATATCGTCCAACGGATCGAGTTACGCTTCGCTCGTCATCCGTTTGAAAAACTGGGATGAACGTAAGGGTTTCAACCATTATATTGACCTCATTATCTATCGTTTCTATCTGGACTGCCAGAGTATCAAGAATGCGCAGGTGCTGCCGTTCCAGATGCCGCAGATCCCGGGATACGGTACATCGAACAGTATCGATCTGCAGGTGCAGGATAAGAGCGACGGCGACATGAGTGATTTCGGAAACAAGACGAATGCATTCCTTGCCAAACTGCAGGAACGTCCGGAGATAGCGAGCGCTATGTCCACCTATTCGGAGCGATTCCCGAAGTACAGAGTGCATGTGGATCCGATCCAGTGCGAGCGCGCCGGTACAACGGCTAAGACGGTGCTCAACACCCTCGGTGCATACTGCGGCGGTTCGTATGTAGGTAACTTCAACCAGTTTAGTAAGGTCTATCAGATCTGGTTGGGCGCTGCGCCGGAATATCGTCTGGATCCGTCCTCGCTGGACAATATGTACATTAAGGTGAGCAATAACAAGATGGCTCCTATCTCACAGTTCGTGCGTTTGGAAGAGATCGTCGGTTCTGCATCGAACAATCACTTCAACCTCTTCCAGTCTATCTCCTGCTCGGTAACCTCTGCCACCGGCTATTCGGAGGCTGAGGCTCATCAGGCTATCGCAGAGGTGTTCAAAGAGACGATGCCGACCTACTGCACGTACGAATACGGCTCGATGTCACGTGAGGTAGAGTCCAGTTCGAAGAGTAACATGACGGTACTCATCTATCTGATCTGTGTGATCTTGATTTACCTCATTTTAGGTTCGCTCTATAATAGTTGGCTCACTCCGTTCGCGGTGCTGCTGTCCGTTCCGTTCGGACTCATGGGTTCGTTCCTGTTCTCGTGGGTAGGTAACAAAATGGGTCTGCCGGGTATGGAGAATAATATCTACTTGCAGACCGGTGTGATCATGTTGATCGGTTTGCTCGCGAAGACGGCTATTCTTATTACGGAGTTCGCGAGTGAGCGTCGTAAGCAGGGACTGAGTATCACGGAGGCCGCCTTTGAGGCATGTAAAGAACGTCTGCGTCCTATCTTGATGACCGTCATCACGATGATCGTAGGTATGATTCCGCTCGTCATTTCAGGCGGTGCGGGAGCCAACGGTAACCGTGCCTTGGCACTCGGTGTGGTAGGCGGTATGAGTATCGGTACGCTCGCACTCGTGTTCGTCGTACCGGCATTCTTCATCGTCTTCCAGACCCTTGAAGAGAAAGTGAATGGCAGTCCGGTGGAAGAAGGAAAGGAGGAAGCAAAATGAAAAAGATCATAACTATAGTACTCGCAGGTTTGGTTTTGTGTTCCTGTGGCGTTTATAAGAAATATCAGTCGCAGAACGATGCGCCGAGCGATTTGTTCGGTAGTGGTGATTCGATTGCACAAGCGACATTGCAAGACGCGTCTATCGCCGAGATCTCTTGGCGTGAGTTCTTCACCGATCCGATGTTGCAAAACCTGATCGACTCCGCTCTCGCCCGTAACACGGACATGTTGGCGGCTAAGTCGGCGGTGATGCAAGCACAGGCGAGTCTCAAAGCAGCCAAATTGGCGTATCTGCCTTCGCTTAGTCTGAACCCGCAAGCCGGTGTGAGCTGGACGAAGTTCGGTTCGGCAGGAAGCGGTTCGGGTATGAGTTATTCGTATAACATCCCCCTGCAGTTGGATTGGAACATCGGCATATCGGGTTCGGTGACGGTGAATAAGCGCAAAGCGAAAGCCGTACTCGAACAAGCTCAAGCTGCACGTGAGGCCACGCAAGCGAACCTCATCGCAACCGTCGCACAGTACTATTTCCAATTGCTCGTGCTGGATAAAGAACTCAATATCCTCATCGAGACCGATAGTCTGTGGAATGAGTCGTTGGAGACCGAGCGCGCCCTTTGGGAGAACGGACAGGCGTACTCAACCGCTGTGAACCAGATGGAGAGTTCGTGTATGGACGTGAAGAGCCAGATCTTCGACACGCGTCGTAGTATTCTGTCCGCGGAGAATGAGCTCTGTAAATTGCTCCGTATGACGCCGCGACAGATAACCCGTACGGCATGGGGCGATTATAAGTTGCCGGAACGTTTCGGAACGGGTGTGCCGGCTACGCTGTTGGAGAACCGTCCGGACATCAAGGTGGCAGATCAGATGCTGGCGGAGGCGTTCTACAACACCGCTGCGGCTCGGGCACAATTCTATCCTTCGTTCAACCTGACCGGTCTGCTCGGATGGGTAGGTGAGAACGGAGCTGATCCGGGTGCGCTGCTGATGAAAATAGCCGCCTCGGTGATGCAACCTGTCTTCGCGCAAGGTAAGTTGATCGCGCAATTGAAGATCGCCAAGCTCAATCAAGAGGACAAACTGAATGATTATATCCAGACCGTTATAGAGGCCGGTAATCAAGTGAATGAGGCGCTGGCTGACTGCCAGTTGGCCAAAGACAAAGACGGGCTGTACAAACGTCAAGTGGAGGTGCTTCACGATGCTTACACCGGTACGCACGAGTTGATGAACGCCGGTAAGGCAAGTTATATTGAGGTACTCAAGGCACAGGAGTCTCTTCTGTCAGCACAACTGAGCGAGGCAGAGAACCTCTACAACGGAGCGCAAGCGCTGATCGGTTTGTATATCGCCCTTGGCGGAGCAACGAAATAATACATTTTGAAATGAAAGAAATAACAACAAAAAAACTGATGGATACCATCATTGAAGGTATCCGCAATCGTAAAGGACAACGTATTGTAACAATCGATCTGAAGAAGATCAAAGAGGCACCGGTGGAGATGATGGTCATCTGCGAAGGACAGAGTAACACGCAGGTATCGGCTATCGCGGACGAGATCAATGATTTCGTACGTACGACCACCCACGTGCACCCGCTGAGTGTTGCAGGCGAAGAGAATGCGGAGTGGATTGCAATGGACTATGGCACTATCTTTGTGCATGTCATGCAGCGCGAGCCGCGGGCATTCTACGATATTGAGCATTTATGGGCAGACGGTAAGGTAACGGAACTGCCGGAAATTTTGTAAGTATGGCAGATAACAAGAATAGGCGGCGTATGCCGCAACAACCGCAAGGGCAACAACCGAGCGGGCCGAGAAGATGGATCAGCCTTCTCTTCTACACGCTTGCTTTTGCGCTGATCGGCTTCTATTTCTTCGGTAACAAAGAAGGCAACGGCGTGAGCAAAGAACTCAGTTATACGAAGTTAACGGCGTATATCGAGGCCGGTGCAATCGAGAAGATCGAAGTGACGGACGACCTGCAGGCCAAAGCTACGGTGAAGCCGCAGAGTTATACACTCGTTTTCGGTACGCAGGGTGATGGCGAGAAAGCCAAAGGTACGCTGCGCACGCAAGTGCCTTCCATTGAGGAGTTCGATAAGTACATGAGCAGTGTGAACGCTGCGCGCAAAGCGGACGGTCAGGCGGCTATTGATGTCAAGTATGCGAAGTCGCACGACTATTGGTACCTGATATTGGTCAATGTGTTGCCTTTCGCGCTGCTGATCCTCTTCTTTGTGTACATGAGTCGTGGCATCGGCGGTGCAGGAGGTATCGGTGGTATCTTCGGCGTGGGCAGAGCCCAGGCACAGTTGTTTGACAGCGAGAAAAAGGACAAAGTGACGTTTGAAGATGTAGCCGGTCTGTACGGTGCCAAGCAGGAGGTACAGGAGATCGTCGAGTTCCTCAAGAACCCCAAGAAATACACGGAGATAGGTGCCAAGATTCCTAAAGGCGCATTGCTTGTAGGCCCTCCGGGAACGGGTAAGACCTTGCTCGCCAAAGCAGTGGCCGGCGAAGCCGGTGTGCCGTTCTTCTCGATGAGCGGTTCGGACTTCGTGGAGATGTTCGTGGGTGTGGGCGCGAGTCGTGTCAGAGACCTGTTCCGTCAGGCCAAAGAGAAAGCACCGGCTATCATCTTCATCGACGAGATAGACGCGATCGGTCGCGCGCGCGGAAAGGGTGTGATGACCGGTGGTAACGATGAGCGCGAGAGTACGCTTAACCAGTTGCTGACCGAGATGGACGGCTTCGGAACGAACTCCGGTGTCATCATTCTGGCGGCTACTAACCGCGCTGATGTGCTCGATGCAGCCCTGCTGCGTGCCGGACGTTTTGACCGACAGATACATGTCGAGTTACCTGACCTGCAGGAGCGTAAGGAGATCTTCCAAGTACATCTCCGTCCGCTGAAACTGGATGAGACGGTGGATATCGATTTCTTGAGCAAACAGACTCCGGGTTTCTCGGGTGCCGACATCGCCAATGTATGTAACGAAGCGGCGCTAATAGCTGCGCGTGGCGGACGCAAGAAAGTCGGCAAGCAGGACTTTATGGACGCTGTCGATCGTATCGTGGGCGGTCTGGAGCGTAAGAACAAGATCATGACCGAAGAGGAGAAACGCTCTATCGCTTTCCATGAGGCAGGTCATGCAACGATCAGTTGGATGCTTCGTTGGGCGAATCCGCTCGTCAAAGTGACGATCGTACCGCGTGGTATGGCCTTGGGCGCTGCGTGGTACCTGCCCGAAGAGCGTCAGTTGACCAACGAGGAGCATATCCTCGACGAGTTATGCTCGTTACTCGGCGGTCGTGCGGCAGAGCAGTTGTTCCTGGAACAGACCTCTACCGGTGCACTCAACGACTTGGAGCGTGCAACCAAACAGGCTTATGCGATGGTGGCATACTACGGTATGAGTGACAAACTGAAGGATATCAGTTTCTATGACTCGACCGGCCGGTACGACTATGGTTTTGTGAAGCCTTATTCGGATAAGACGGCGGCTACTATTGATCAAGAGACTCAGCGTATCATTGCCGATCAGATGGCACGCGCCAAGCAGATATTGACGGACAACGCAGAAGGACATCATCAGATTGCGCAACTGCTTATTGACCGTGAAGTGATCACGTCGGAAGATGTAGAGCGTATCCTTGGGCCTCGTCCATGGAAGAGTCGCGGAGACGAATTGCTGGAAGTCAATGCGGCTATTGCCGAGGCAGAGAAAGCGGCCAAACCGAAGAAACGTGCGACGCGTAAAAAGAAAGAAGAAACTCAAAAAACAGAAGATAATGAGAAAACTGATGCTTAACATCGTGCTGCTGTGCGCAGCGATGATGGTATGGGCGCAAGAAGCGCCGGAGAAACTGCCGATGGATCCGGATGTCCGTTACGGTAAGTTAGATAACGGATTGACCTATTACATTCGTCATAACGAGCAGCCGAAACAGCGTTGTGAGTTCCATATCGCGCAGGCGGTAGGTGCTATCCTCGAAGAGGACCATCAGAACGGTCTGGCGCATTTCTTGGAGCACATGGCGTTTAACGGAACCCAACATTTCCCGGGCAAGGGGATCATCAATTACTTTGAGTCCGTGGGTGTTAACTTCGGCGGAAACATCAACGCCTACACCTCGATTGACGAGACGGTCTATCGTCTGAGTGACGTACCGACCTACCGTGAAGGAATCATCGACAGTGCGCTGCTGGTGATGCACGATTGGAGTTGTGGTCTGTTGCTCTTGGACGAGGAGATTGACGCAGAACGCGGAGTCATTCTTGAGGAATGGCGTACCGGTCGTACGGCGCGTCGTCGTATGAGCAGAGAGTTGACGGCGAAGATGTACCCGGGTACGCAGTATGCCAAACGCGACGTGATCGGTGATACGGCTGTCATCAATAACTTCGCTTATCAGGCTCTGCGCGACTACTACCATAAATGGTACGGACCTGACAACCAGGCTATCATTGTAGTGGGAGATATCGATGTGGATAGCATCGAGGCGAAGATCAAAGCGCTGTGGGCAGAGGTACCGCGTCGTGCTAACTATGGCGAGCGTCCTATCTATACGGTCAATCATAACGATAAGCCGCTCGTGGCTATCGTGACCGATCCGGAAGCAGAGGGAAGTCGTATAACCATCGAGTATAAGTTCGACCAACTGCCTGAGATGATGCAAGGTACGGCGCAGGAATACATGTTATCGATGGTACGCGGTCTGGCGTGCGACATGCTGGATAACCGCTTTGCAGAACTGGCACTCGATCCGAAGGCATCGTTCACCGGAGCCGGTTGTTACTACGACCAGGCAGCGAAGAAAATGGATGCTTTCTATGCTATCACAATCCCGAAAGAGGGACGAGAGACGGAGGCGTTCAATGACCTGCTCTACCAATTAGAGAAACTGCATCGGTATGGTTTTACCCAGAGCGAGTTAGACCGTGTGAAGACCGAGAAACTCAATACGTGGGAGAAGATGTATAACGAGCGTAACACACGCCGTAACATCAGCCTTGCCCGTGAGTGTATCCGTCATTTCGAGAACGGAGAGTCGATGCCCGGCATGCAATGGGAGTACGATTTTGTGCAAGCCGTACTGCCGATGGTTAGTCTGGAGACGGTGAATAACCTGGCGAAGGCACTGGTGCATGTTAATCCGACCGTGGCTATCTCTGCACCGGAGAAAGAGGGCGTTCATATTCCTTCCGAAGAGACTATATTGGCTTCCCTTGCCGGACAGAGCGAATTAGCTATCGAGGCACCGAAAGAGGAGCAGATTGACACCGAGTTGGTGAAGAAAGCACCGCGCAAAGGAAAGATCAAATCGATGCGTTATAACGAGGAGATCGAGTCCACTGAATGGATGTTGTCCAACGGTATTAAGGTGATTTTCCACCCGACGGAGTACAAAGCGGACGAGATCCTGATGCAGGCTTTCTCAAAGGGAGGTCTTAGTCAGGTGAAGACAGCCGATCTGCCTTCGGCAGAAGTGGCTACCTATGTAATAGAATACTCGGGTATAGGTCGTTTCAACCGCACGCAGTTGGAGAAAGCACTCACCGGTAAGACTGTTTCTGTGGAACCGGAGATCTCGGATTGTATGGAGCGTATGCATGGTTCAGCGTCTGTAAAGGATCTGGAAACGATGCTGCAACTGACCTATCTCTATTTCACCGCACCGCGTCGCGATGAGCAGGCGTATGAGACCTTAATGGGACTGCTCAAGAACCAATTAGCGAATCGTAGCAAGAGCCCGAGAATGGCATTCTCGGATTCTGTGCAACTGATGAGTCATAACCACTCGGAGCGTGCACCGCTGTACAATATGGAATTGCTGGAGAAAGTGCATCTGGACAAAGCACTCGAGATCTACAAAGCCCGTTTTGCCAACCCGGCAGACTTCACGTTTGTGTTTGTTGGCAATATCAACCCCGAGGATGCCAAAGTAAAGGATTTGATCTGCCAATGGCTGGGTGGTATGAAGACCAGTAAGTGCCAACACGAGGAGGTTATTGACCATCATGTGACTGTTACGCTCGGTCAACAGAAAAACTATTTCAGCCGTCAGATGGAGACCACCACGGCTTCCAACCGCATCCAGTACACCTCCTACGACATGCCTTACACGATGGCGAATGACCTCAACATGGAGATGATCGGTCGTATCCTGAGTACCCGTTACCTGGAGTCGATACGTGAGCGCGAAGGCGGTTCATATGGCGTAGGTACTTACGGTTACATGGTCGCTCTTCCGGTACCTCGTGCCGGACTGATTATGCAATTTGATACCAATCCGAAGAAACAGGAGCGTCTGATGGAGATTATCCATGAAGAGGTGAATACGATCATTGCCGATGGTCCGTTAGCTACCGACCTGTTGAAAGAGAAAGAGTCGATGCTCAAGGACTTCCAAGAGAATCTGGAGAAGAATCCCTACTGGAGGAACTCAATCTGTATGTATTACATGTACGGTATGAATAATATCCGCGACTACAAAGCAGCCGTAGAAGCCATCACGGCGGAAACGGTGCAAGAGACCCTGAAGAAACTGGTTTCGGCGGGTAATATGTTTGAAGTGGTAATGTTCCCGGAATGATGGAGATAGTAGTAGTCAATGATGATGGTTGGGGCACAGCGGGTATCCGTTTGTTAGCCAAGGAGATGACCAAGATGGGGCATGTGACGGTGGTATGTCCGGATAGTCCGCGCAGCGGTTTTGGTGCGGCTATCAGTGCCGCCACGCCGATGTACCTGCGTCGGGTTGAGGAACATGACCTCAACGGCGCAGAGGTGTATGTCACCAACGGTACGCCGGCGGATTGTATCAAGATAGCCCGCGAGTTTCTGTTCCGTGACAAGCAGATTGATTTGGTAGTCTCCGGTATCAACCACGGCTCCAATGCCTCGGTCAACACTATGTATTCCGGTACGATCGGTGCATGCCTCGTGGCGGCAGAGAAAGGCATTCCGGCCATCGGATGGTCTATTAATAGCCACGAGATGGACGTCGATCTGCACTGGTTGCAGCCGTTCTTGGTGGAGGTGACCCAACACCTGTACGAAGAAGGTATCGCACCGCGTACGTGCTTCAATATCAATGCGCCGGTGGGTGAGATAGAAGGTATCCGCTGGACGAGAGAATGCATAGGACATTGGGCGAATGAGTTAGTGGAGATAGATCAAAAGCCCGAAGGTGTACTCAAGGCATGGAAATTAGGCGGAGAGTTCGTGAATGACGAACCCTCGGAGACCGATACAGACATATGGGCGATGGAGCATCAGTTGTTAGCCATCACGCCGCTTACCATTGATTGGACAGACTATGGATCGCTTTGACCGCTATTGGATAGGCATACTGATCGGGCTGATCTTACCGGCCGCCTTCGGACTGACGTATATCGAGGTGATGAACCTATGGTATCCGCTGCAAACGCTTCAGTTTCAAGCCGGAGGAGTGTTGAGTAAACTATTGCTGGTGAGTGTATTCCCGGACTTGGCGCTTATCTTTGTCTTTTACACGACGGACACATGGCGCCTGTCGAAAGGTGTATTAGCGGGGGCAATGCCATATGTGCTGGCTGCCCTTATTGTCTCGATGTGATGATAGACGCCGCGGTCTCAGAAGCCGCAGAAGAACCCAAAAGAGAATGGAGATGTTCGTACGATGCGAGCATCTCTTTTTTATATGCTTCGTCCGTCAACAACCGATGCAGTTCGGCTGCTATTTTGTCCACCGTAAACTCATTGGCCACGCATTCTTTGATGACCTCTTTTCCTTCGATGATATTGACGAGGGTGAAGTATTTGATGGAGAAGACAAGCGGTTGTGCCCATCGTATCATACCCAACAACTGGGCGCACGCTAGGTGATACACTGCTACTTGCGGACAACCTAAGAGCGCGGTCTCCAACGTAGCCGTACCGGAGTTGACGATTGCTGCTGAGGCCGATTGGACGGCGGCATAGGTATCGCGCGTGAGCGTGTCGCGCGCGCTTAAATAAGGAGTATAGAAATCATCGGCGATCCCCGGCGCTGCACAGACGGTAATGGCGTAGTCCGGAAAACGACGCGCGGCCTCTAACATCTTCGGGAGGCAATGACTGATCTCCGAAGGACGCGAGCCGGGGAGGATGGCTAGGATTCTAGGACTCCTAGGCACCCTAGGTACCCTAGATAATTCCTCCGCAGTCGGGTTACCGACGTAGCGGCATGTATAGCCGTACTTGGTATAGAAAGCGGGTTCAAAGGGAAAGATACCCAGTACCTCGTCGCATAAGCGGGCAATCGTATGAATGCGTCTACGCTTCCACGCCCACACTTTCGGCGGGATATAATAGTAGATTTTTGTGTTGGGAAGATGGCGTTTGCAGAACGATGCTATCTGCAGGTTGAAAGAGGGGTAGTCAATGAGGATGAGAGCATCGGGCTTTTCGTCCAGCAAGGCCTGGCGGGTGATACGGAAGTTATCCCGTACGTCTTTCCAATGGCGTATGACAGCAACGAAGCCCATGAAGGCCATATGCCGTATATGCCGGTACAGACGGCACCCGGCGGCACTCATTCGGTCGCCGCCGAGGCCGCTTATCTGCGCTTCGGGATCTTGCCGCTTAATCTGCTCGATCAGTTGAGCTGCATGCAGATCACCCGAGGCTTCGCCTGCTATAATGAAATATCGATTAGCGATGTTCGGTTAGGGATTATTGTTTAACGACATCGATCACTTTCTGTGCGAGTGCATTTGCCTCGTCCATCGTAGCTGCTTCCGAATAAACGCGAATGATGGGTTCAGTATTGGACTTACGCAGGTGTACCCAACCGTCCGCAAAATCAATCTTCACACCGTCTTTATCGTTCACGCGTTCGTTCTTATAGAGTTCTTTTACGCGCGCCAAGATAGCATCCACATCGGTGTCAGGAGTGAGGTCGATACGGTTCTTACTGATGCAGTAGTCGGGTAGGGTACGGCGCAGTTCGCTCACTTTCATATTGAGGTGCGCCAGATGACTGAGGAAAAGCGCGATACCCACCAGCGCATCACGTCCATAATGGCATGCGGGATAGATGACACCGCCGTTGCCTTCACCACCGATAACGGCATTCACACGCTTCATCTCCGCTACCACGTTCACTTCGCCTACCGCACTGGCACTGTACTCACCACCATGCTTGGCCGTTACATCGCTCAAAGCACGAGTGGATGACATGTTGCTAACAGTGTTACCCGGCGTGTGACGCAGGATATAATCCGCTACGCTCACCAGTGTGTATTCCTCGCCGAACATATCACCGTTCTCGCAGATAATGGCCAAACGATCGACATCCGGATCGACTACAAAACCCACATCCGCTTTGCCGGACTTCAGCAGATCACTAATCTCAGTCAAGTGCTGCGGAAGGGGTTCGGGATTGTGCGGGAAATGGCCGTTGGGCGTGCAGTTCAGTTCGATGATGTTATTCACACCAACAGCTTTCAAGATAGCCGGTATAGCGAGTCCGCCTACAGAATTGACACAGTCGATAGCCACGGTGAAATTGCGTTTCTTGATAGCCTCTACATCCACTAATTTCAAATCCAACACTTGTTGTACATGATAGGGCAGATAGTCCTTGTGGGTCATATGGCCTAAGGCATCCACCTCCGCGAACGTGAAGTCTTCCGCTTCGGCAATCGCCAGTACGCCTTTGCCCTCGGCATCATTGAGGAACTCACCCTTCTCGTTCAGTAACTTGAGGGCGTTCCATTGTTTGGGATTATGGCTGGCGGTGAGGATGATACCTCCGGCTGCTTTCTCGCCGGTGACTGCCAGTTCGGTAGTCGGGGTAGTGGCAAGACCGATGTTGACCACATCGTATCCCATACCCATGAGTGTACCGCAAACGATACTCTCGACCATGTGACCGCTCAAGCGGGCATCACGGCCGACGACGATGATGTTATTATCAGGCATCGCTGCGCGACGCTGCGTGGCATACGCTGCCGTAAAACGAACGATATCTACGGGGTTCAAACCCTCGCCTACGCGCCCGCCTATCGTGCCACGGATACCGGAAATAGATTTAACTAAACTCATATTATTGTTGTTTTACTTTGATTTTCAAAATATATACAAAGGGAGTCACACTCGTCTGGTCATCCGAGAAACCTAACTTACTGGGGACAATCACCTCGCATAGGGACTCCGGATACTTCATCTGTTTAACGGCTACGTGCCACGCCACACACTCGCAGTCACTGAGGTTGCCATAGTGAAACTCCGTCGGGAAGGCCTGGTCAAGTGTAGTCCAGTAACTGAGCGTATCGGCATTCTCTGTCAGTTCGAATTTTTTATATCGCATGACGATGAGATCATTGGCGATGATTTCCAAATCGACGGTGTCGTTTAGGGTAGGACTGATCGAATCAACGCGTATCGAGTCGCCGCGTTCTATGAGGTGGAAATACAAGTTATCGTAATCCCGCACCTTATAGTACTCTTTTTCTCCCCACACATGATCTGCGGCGGGTTCGTCCTCCAGAATCACCAAGCCGTTACGACTGATATAATTCGCTATCAGTTTATCTTCCTTATCCCTCAGTTTGGAGTATGTGTTGGAAGCACATCCGGTGATCATCAGTACCAAACCGAATAGCAAAAACAAGCAAATCTTCTTCATTTATTTTAATTCTAAATCAATAATTACGTTTTCATATGGCGGAATATGTTCCGTTCCCTGCAACCCATAAGCCATGTACCAAGGGATATACATGCGCACCTTGGCGCCCGGATATAGCTCCGGTAGGTTAGCGTCCACGCCGCGTGGCAGTTCTCCTTTTCCGACGTGGTACGAGCCTTCGCTATCCACCAGCAGTTCTCGAGCCAAGGTATAAACCTGCATGTGAACAGAGCAAAGATCGCCGTTCTTGAACTTATCGCGTTGTGTATCTCCTGGGTCGAGGATATGCATCCACACCTGTCCTTCGTATAAGGCGTACGACTCTTCTTGGGTTTGAACAGCTTGCAGTACTTGCTGGTCGGCGGCCTCGGCGAGACGCATGTTCAATTCCATAAGCGCCAATTGGGCACTATCCACTTGCGGTGCTTGCCCCATGCGCTGACTCGGACGTTGCGGTGCTTGCTGTCCGCATGCAACGAACAACATGGCTAACCCGCTAATCACTATTCCTCTTATTCCGAATCCTTTCATCTCTCACTTCTCGCTCCTCTCCAATGCTGCCCGGCGGTACTCACTCGGCGTGATACCATAGGTATTCTTGAAACATTTAGCGAAGTAGCGGCTGTCATTCATACCGACCATGTACGTTACCTCGGTGATGTTATATTTCCGCTCTTCGAGCAATTGTGCGGCGCGTTTGATACGCATCTCGCGGATGAACTCTACAGGACTGAGACCCGTCATACTCTTCAGCTTGTTGAAGAACACCGTACGTCCCATACCCATCTCTTCTACCAAGTCATCTACCGTCAGCGTGTTGTTATCCAACTGCTTGTTCATCACATCGAGCAATTTGGCCAGGAAAGCATCGCCCGGTATAGGCTCATCGCTCTTCTGCGGTTCCAAACGCATCAGACGTTGACGATAACTCTGCTCGAGTTGCTCTCGTTGCGCAATAATATTGTGTACACGAGCGCGCAGATACTCAGGTTCAAAGGGCTTGGTTACGTAGTCATCGGCACCGTATCCTAACGCCTCCAGCTTACTCTCAATGGCTGTCTTGGCTGTCAACAGGATAACCGGTATATAGTCCAAATCGGTATTTTTCTTTATGAACTGCGTGAGTTCGAGTCCATCCACTTTCGGCATCATCAGGTCGGTGATCACGAGATCGATTGGCTTGGTGCGTATGATCTTCTCTGCCTCTTCGCCGTCCGCTGCGGTCTCAACATGGTATTCACGGCTGAGGATATTAGCGAGGAACGTGCGCATGTCTTTGCTGTCATCTACGACTAAGATCGTGTGCTGCGATTCCTGTTGCTCTTGCTGCAACTGCTCGATCTTGTCCTCAAACGTAGGTGCTACGCTCGGCATCGTGGCAGCCGGCATATCATCAATAAAGTCCACGTCCGCGTCAAAATGCTCTTTACCGGTGTGTAGCAAGACAGTGATCGTCGTTCCGACACCTACTTCACTCTCCACCTCAATATAACCATGATGAAGATCCACCAGTTCCTTGGTTAGGTTCATACCGATACCCGTACCACCGGTGTTGTTATTATTCAGTTCGTTATTGCTGGAGAAGCGCTCAAAGAGCACACTGCGTTTCTCCGGCGGGATGCCGATACCTTCGTCCTGAATGGTAAGAGTCACAAATCCCGGACGCTCACCTACGATGACACGGATCGTCTTGCCGGCCGGCGTGAACTTAAATGCATTGCTCAGCAGATTCCATAAGATCGTGTCCATACGGGCGCGGTCAATCCATACCGTAGAGTCTTCGGTGCGGTTCTCTACCTCAAAACGAATATGTTTGTCATCCGCCTCTTTGCGGAAATTGGCGCAGGTCTCTTCCACCAGTTCGCTCAACAGGGTCTGCTGCACTTTGAGTTTCATCTTCTGGTTCTGTACCTTGCGGAACTCAAGCAGTTGGTTGACCATACGCAGCATGCGCTGGCTGTTACTCTGCACGATCTCCAATTGGCTGCGCACGTTCTGACTGATACGTTCATTTTGCAGGATGTTCTCTACCGGTGCGGCGATGAGCGTGAGCGGTGTACGGAGCTCATGGCTGATGTTGGTGAAGAAACGTAACTTGATATCCGTTACCTGTTGCTCTACTTTCACTTTCTGGCGCAGCGAGTTATACATGCCTAAGAAATAGACGATGATTGCAATTAGAAGGATGACGCCGAGAATGTACAACAGAATCGCCCACCAGGATAACCACAACGGGGCATTGACGCAGATATAGAGTTTCTTCTCATTATCTACATCGCCTCCTTCGCGGTTGGTGGAACGTACATGGAAGACATAATTGCCGTGTCGGAGATTACTATACGTCACGCGGCGCAGATCCGTAGGATGGTTCCAGTTCTTATCGATACCGTCCATCTTATAGGAATAGTAGATCTTGTCGGTTCCCACATACTCCATCGCCGCGTATTCGATGGTGACATTACTGCCATCGGAAATGGTGATCGTGTCTCCCGTCAGTTCTGTATCCTGCGACACAACGCGCGTGATACGCAACGGGGGAACCGAATTGGAGCGGCTGATACGGGATGGATCGAACGAACAGTAGCCGTTAGAGTAACCGAAGAGAATCTTACCGTCCGGTGTACGCAAAGCCTCGGCTTCCGTGAAATACGTGTTCGCCTCGCCGTCCAGGGCATCGTAGTAATGCAGATTACCTGTCTCCAAATCCAATTGGGCGATGTCGCTTTCCGAGCAGAACCACAGGTTGCGACCGTCACTGATCAAACTTAAAATGATATCATGGAACGTCTCAACGCGGGTGATCTCCATCTTGGGATCTTTGGGCGAGAGCGTCATTAGACCGCCGCCGAACGATCCGAACCACAGCCTGTCTTGGTTATAGCAGATAGCGCGGATGTCATAACTGGGGATGACCGTGCTCTCTTTGGTACTGAGGTTGATAAGCAGAATACCGGTAGTGGTACCGCACCAAAGATGGTCTTCCACTATCTCGATATCGCGCACTTTCATACCCTGCCCGATCACCTCGGGTTTGCTCCAACCGCTTCCGTTCCAACGGATGATGTTTACACCGTCACCGTACGTAGCTACATAGAGCGTACCGTCTTGGCCTTCTTCGATATCGTAGATGTCCGAGTGAGAGGTAGGAATCGTTTGACCGGTTGTTTTGTTTTTGAGGCCGTTGCCTTTGGTGCCGTACAGCAATCCATGACGGCTCTCCATGGCACAATAGACATTGGTCTCCGACTTAACGAGCGTTAGAACCTCTCCTTTGCCGGTGATCGCAAAGGCTCTTACCTCGCCGTTATCGCGCTCAGAGCGACGCATGTCGTGCAACTGATAAGGTGTCGGATCCATGTTTACGCAGTCCACGCCGCCATCATAAGTCGCAATCCACATCTGCCCGTCCCGATCAACATAGGCGGTATGAATCATGTTTGTCAGACCTTCTATCGGATAAACCAACTCGTCTTTCTCGTAGTCGTAATAACTCCAACCGCCACCGGTCGGGTTCACCCAGGTTCGTCCAAGGTTATCTTCCAACAAGAAGAAATGCTCACGCAATCGACCGGAATAACGACTGTCCAATGGGGGCGTAAAGCGTTTCCATTGACCATACCGATAGCGCTGGATACCATAGGTATTATCCGCTAACCAGATGACACCATGGGAATCAACTTTCGTCTTCTTCTCTCCCTCCGCCATTTTTGCCAGCATCCCTTCCGGAAGGCTGTCGTACGGATACTCCGTAGTCACTTGACGAGCTGCATCCAGACGGTAGTAATGACCGTCATACGTACTCCACCATATCTGCTCCTTCTCATCTTCGTATATCCAGTCCACGCGGTTATTCACATGCGCGGCCTCACCGTGGTTCATCGCCTTGAAGACCTCAAACGTGTAGCCGTCGAAGCGATTTAATCCATCCCAGGTACCAAACCACATAAAGCCCTGCTTGTCCTGCAGAATGGCCATGACGGTATTTTGACTCATACCGTTCAGAATGGAGTAGTGTTGAACCACATAGTGCTCGTTGGCCTGCATGCACAGCGCCAGCCAACAGCTGAAGAAGAAAACGAAGGTGCGTTTCATGATGGTATAGTTTAGAATCCTTTGCTGGCTACGCGCTCCAGATAACGACCGTAAGCCGTCTTCATCTCTTTGCCTAATGCAGCCAATTGCTCGGTGCTGATCCATCCATTACGCCATGCGATCTCCTCGATACAGCTCACATAGAAGCCCTGACGGTTCTGGATGGTGGCAATGAAATTACCGGCTTCGAGCAGACTATCGCAGTTACCCGTATCGAGCCATGCAAAACCGCGGCTGAAGAGTTTCACTTTCAGGGTACCTTCATTGAGGTAGATTTTATTGAGGTCGGTGATCTCATATTCTCCACGGGCGCTGGGTTGCAGATTCGCTGCCTTCTCGCATACTGTCTCGTCGTAGAAATACAAGCCGGGAACGGCATAATTGCTCTTTGGATTTGCCGGTTTCTCTTCGAGCGACAGCACCTTACCGTCCGGATCAAACTCGACTACGCCGTACGCACGCGGGTCTGCCACTTCATAACCGAAGATACACGCACCCCCATCTTTCACGCTCGCTACAGCATCCTTGAGCATATGACCGAAATGCTGACCATAGAACATGTTATCGCCCAGAATAAGGCATCCCGGTTCGCCGTTCAGGAACTCGCGACCCAGCACAAAAGCTTGCGCCAGACCGTTAGGAACGAGTTGCACTTTATAACTCAATTTCATACCTATACGGCTTCCGTCACCAAGCAGTTCTTCAAACATCGGCAGGTCTCGCGGCGTACTGATTACCAATACTTCGCGGATGCCAGCTAACATCAACGTACTAAGCGGATAATAGATCATCGGCTTGTCATAAACCGGCATAATCTGTTTACTGATCGCTTTACTTAAAGGGTACAACCTTGTTGCACTTCCTCCGGCAAGAATAATTCCTTTCATAATAAAAAAAACTTTGCGCTTAAGGAAAATCTTTTTCTCGTGCCTTATTGCACTCGATTAAAAACCTTTGCGACTGCAAAGGTAACACAATTTTTCCACATATGCAAGAAAATGTGTATTTTTTGTCAAAATAGTGCCAAAATTGACACAATTAGGGTGGTGAACATCAGTACCGGCATCTGTTTGTCCAGTTTATCGGAATGTGTCCATATGTACCATAGATGCCATGCCCATATAGGGATGATGACGAGTGTCCACCAATGCTCGTACCCTGCAAAAAATGCCAGACAACTCACTAAAAGCATGGTGTGATAAATCCGCGCGCCGATAGGGCCTAATAAACTGGCGAATGTCCGCTTCCCATGCACGCGATCGTTATTCATATCGCGTATGTTATTGAGATTGAGTACGCCCACGCAGGGTAAACCGATAGCCGCGCCGCAGGCAACAATCTCCCATGTGAGCGTCTGCGTTTGAAGGTAGTATCCACCGATGGTACTCAGCAAACCGAAGAAAAGTAAGACACCTACATCACCCAAACCGATATACCCGTAACTGTGCTTACCGAGGGTGTATTTGATAGCCCCTACAATGGCTAATGCACCAAGGCCAAGAAAAACCCAACTCTGTTCGCTATTGAGTGTACCGAAGGCCGTCCATACGAGAGCCGTTCCAAAGACAATACACAGGCCGATGAAGAGCAAGATCATGTTCCGCATCTGCTGCATGGTGATCGTGCCGGCTTGCAGACCATAGGCTTCGCGTCCATGTTGGTCAGCGTCCGTCCCTTTCATCGCATCGCCGAGTTCATTACTGAGATTACTCAGTATCTGCAGACTCAGCGTCGTGCAGATAGCAAGTGCGAAGACGATCCCGTTTTGAAAACCCGCCAAACCCGTGCCGAGAATGATTCCCGACATCGATAACGGTAGTGTTCTCAAACGTAATGACTGAATATACGGATTCATCGATTTTCTTCAATCAGTTTATCCACCAGCAGCGGTACACCAACAGTGGCAGGCTTTTGGATATGAGTAATGCGATCCGCCCATATACCGAACTCCGGTTGTCCGGGATCAACGAAATAAATCGGGCAGTTAGCCGGCGCATAATGGATGAGCGAAGCTGCCGGATACACGTTCAGACTTGTACCCACTACCACCATGATATCCGCTTCACTCGCGATACGACATGCCTCATCGAAGTACGGCACACCTTCGCCAAAGAACACGATATACGGACGCAATAACGACCCATCCGGATGACGGTCGCCGTAATGCTGCTCCCAGCCCTTCAATGGCACGGTAGCCGTCTCGTTATTCTCCGAGCGTAACTTTGTGATCTCGCCGTGTAAATGAACGACCTCTTTGGCCCCCGCGCGTTCGTGCAGATCGTCGATATTCTGCGTGATGATACGCGTACCCGGGATGGCTTGCTGCAACTTAGCAATCGCTATATGCGCCGCGTTCGGTTGAGCCGCTAAGGTGTCTTTTCGGCGCGCGTTGTAGAAGTCCACACATAACTGCGGATTGCGCAGCCATGCCTCGTGGGTACACACATCCTCGATGCGGTATTTTTCCCATAACCCGTCTGAGTCTCTGAACGTCCCCAGACCACTCTCTGCGCTCACTCCGGCGCCCGTGAAAACAACAATACGTTTCATATTATTTGAATCCAAAAACAAAATAGACCGCAGCAATAAGTAGCAGACATGCCACGAAATGATTCCACCTCAGTTCCATATGGAAAGCAATCGCGGAGAAAACGACAAACACCACTAGCGTGATGACCTCTTGGATGACCTTGAGTTGCATCAGACTGAACGTACCGCCGTTCCCAATAAAACCCATCCGATTCGCCGGCACTTGCAGGCAGTACTCGAAGAAAGCAATGCCCCAAGATAGGAGTATCACGAAGATAAGCGGCGTGGAATTGGTAAAGAATCCCGTTTGTTGCAATTTGAGATGTCCGTACCACGCCAGCGTCATGAAGATATTCGACGCTAAAAGCAATAAAATAGTGTATAATGCATTCATTTGTTTGGTAAATATTCCGTCTTAATATTTGTCATTGCCCCGTACATCGAGTCCACAGCTTCGGGATTGAGGGCTTTGATCTGCGCCAATAATCCTTTCACTTTTTCGCGCGAACTCACATGCTCAAACGGGCACAATTTGGCTTGTTTTTGATACCCTCTCTTGGCCGCATACGTAACAATATCCGCCTCGTCTATCAGACATAGCGGTCGGATAATTTGCAGGGGCATTTTCTCCATTTGCAGTTTAGGCGGCATGGTGGCGAAAGCCCCTTGATAAATCAAATTCATCAGCAGTGTCTCGGCGACATCATCCCGATGATGTCCGAAAGCGATCTTGTTACATCCCAACTCCTGCGCTACATTGAATAAGGTTTTGCGTCTGTACCACGAGCATAGAAAACATTCGTTTTCGATTTTTGATTTCTGATTTTTGATTTCTGATTTTGGAATCTCTCCGATCTCTGTATCGCGAACCAACAAGGGCACACCTGCCTCTTGGCAGAAATGTTCCAGATAACTGAGATCCGTTTGATAATCCCGCTCTTTGACCCGCACATGCAGTGCCGTCACGGTAAAGCGAGGTTTGTAAATCTTCGCACGCCGTCCCAGCAGTTCGGTCAGCAGTAGACTATCTTTGCCGCCACTGAGGCCGATCAGTATATGGTCGCCATCGGCAATAAGTCCGTAGTCTGCACAAGCCTTATGGAAACGCTTCGTCAGACGATCCCGTTGTTTGTCCAATGCTATCTGCTCGGGGGTACGCATTTATTTCTGTGGTTTGGGCATACGTTTAGCCATTCCCATCGCGTTAGTCGGGCAGACGAGACGGCAAAGATGACAACCGACACACTTGGTACCGATAATTCGCGGCTTACGATCTTCACCGAACTCTATCGCCTGATGACCACCGTCCATACAGGAGACATAACAACGGCCGCAACCGATACATTTATCTCGATCCACTTTCGGGAAGGCCATTGTCTCGCGATCCAGATCAGACGGCATCACGATGTTCTTGAGTTCTTCGCCCACGAGTTTCTTCAGTTCGACGATACCGCGCTCTTTCATGTAATGCTGCAGACCCAGTTTGAGGTCATCGATGATGCGGTAACCGTACTGCATGACGGCCGTACAAACCTGCACGTTCCGGCAACCGAGTTGGATGAACTCGAGTGCATCGCGCCAAGTCTCGATACCACCGATACCGCTGACGTCCATATGTTTCTCGATGCTGGCTTTATGAATGAGCGGGTGACCGGTCATCTCATATATCATACGCAGCGCAATCGGTTTGACGGCTTTGCCGGAATAACCGCTGACGGTCTTCTTCTCACTCACCTCTGCATCATGACTCATGGTGATGGATTTGATGGTGTTGATAGCACTGATACCTTTGGCGCCGCCGAAGAAAGAAGCTATGGCCGGTTTCTCCATCGATTTGACGTTGGGTGTCATCTTCGGGATAACAGGTATCTTCACTGCTTCTGAGACGAACGAAGTATATGCCAGCACCAGTTCGTTGTTTTGACCGATATCGGAACCGAGACCGGAGAGACGCATCTGCGGGCAGGAGAAGTTGAGCTCTACGGCATCGCAACCGGCGTCTTCTGCCATCTTAGCCAACTCTACCCATTCCTCTTCGGTCTGACCCATAATAGAGGCAATGACGCGTTTGGCGGGGTAGTTCTGTTTGAGACGACGCAGGATATCGAAGTCCATCTCGTACGGGTTCTCGGAGAGCTGCTCCATATTTCGGAATCCAACGAAAGGCGTACCTTCTTTGCGTACGGCATCAAAACGCGGACTGACCTCGCGGATGTCCTGTTTGCAAATCGTCTTATAGAACACACCTGCCCATCCGGCATCGAAAGCCCGCGCGACCATGTCGTAGTTGGTGCACACGGCCGACGAAGCCAGGAAGAACGGGTTCTCGCAAACCATGTCGCAAAAATTCAGCTCCAGCGACGGCAGATCCTCATGTACCGCCGGTCTGTTTTCTAAGACGGCCTTCTTCAACTCCGCAATGCGAATAGGTTTGTCGTAGTGAATACATGCCTTTTCGGCAGCTTCTATCTCGGTGTCGTTGATCTGACTGAACACTTCTGCGGCTGTCCACAGGTTATCAAAACGCAAAGCGCGGAGAGCGCGGGCAACCTTGGCACCGCAGGGGGCATCTGCGCATAAGAGACAGCGTGCCACTTCTTCGTTGGTGTGAATCATAATAAATATCGTTTTCTAAGGATTTGTATATCATCGTGCGTGAGACACAGGATCTCATGTAGATAATTGGTCATGCCGCCGAACTCGCGGTCAATGAGCTCGAGGGTGGAGATGAAATTTGGGGTACTTACACCCATGAAAGCTTGTATCACTTTCATCTCTGCTTCACCGCCACCGCGGGCAATAACGTCCGCGTTCAGTTTATTAACGATCGGTCGATAATGCTCGTTGCTCTGCTCAAAATCTTCTATGATATCTTCTCGGGAGATACCTAAAGCGAACATCAAGAACGCAGCTCCCCAACCCGTACGATCCTTTCCTTGTGCGCAGTGCCAAAGGATGCCGCCGTCTTCGGGGGCTTCGATGATCAGGCGCAAGAAGGCAGCGTACTGCAACTGGCTGAACTCTGAGCGAATCAGCGACGGGTACATGTTCGCCGCCATCATCTGTACCTCCGGATAGAAGGAATAATTGACGATATGACGATCGAGTTCCAAGAACGCCTCGTCGGGTATGGGTTTGCCGGTCTGCTGCTCGGCTCGCATGTCAATGGTCGGCAGCAGATGATGCTGTACGCCTTCTATCTCCCGATCCGGCACAGCCTCAAACTCGCCCAACGAACGGAAATCGAAGATACGGCAGAGGTTATACTCCTCTTTGAGTCGTTTCACATCGGCATCCGAGGCTTCGTGTAAATGCGCTGTACGTATCAAGCGATGCGAACGAATCGCTCGTCCGCCGGCGCCGATCATTCCTCCTAAATCGCGGGCGTTGTCTATATGTTCAAAGATAATTTTCAATGTGCAAAAACATCATCTATTAATCGTACAAATTCTTGATAGGCAAATGTGCCCTCTAACTCTTTGAGCGAAGCAGCCAACCCGCGATAATGCCATTCATGTGACGCTTTGTCCTTGACGTGGAAGATATTCCATAACGCATCGCCTTTGACCTGATAGTCACGCCAGATAGCCCGCATGTTACTCAACTTATCCCCCATCGCTACTATCTTCGCATCGTACGGAGCGGCAGCCAGACGATTGATAGCAGCTTGCTTACGATCATGCCAACTATCCTCCTCACTGACGCCCTCGGTGAACTGATCACTCTCCGCATGTACCAACTCTGCAATGCGCTCGCCGAATGCCTCACGGATCTGCTCTACCGTCACGTCTGTATCTTCGATGGTGTCGTGCAAAGCCGCTGCGGCCAATAGTTCCTGATCCGGTGTGATAGTAGCCACAATCTCCACGGCCTCCATCGGATGCACGATATACGGAAAACCCTTGCCTCTCCGCTCCGTGTTATGGTGCGCCTTTACCGCGAAAACAATTGCGCGATCCAGCAAGTCGGTGTCCAGGTATTTATTTGCCATTATTTCAGGATGTTTTCTGCCAATACCGCTCTGAACTCCGGCATCGGGCGGTGGGTACAACTCTCAATAAGCAAGGTCTTCAGACCTGCATAGACGCGTACGGTCTTTTCAATCGCTTCCATATCGACATTCGGTCCGCAACCCGCTATCGGGCAGTCCGGAGAGTGGAAATACTCATCGGCAAACGCGTCCCAGAAGCGCCCGGCGGTAGCATTGCTCATGTGGTATTGCTCCAGCGTCCAACTCTCGTCATTCAGCTTGCAGCACAGATACACCATACCTATATCGAACATCGGATAACCATAGCAGAAATCACCTAGGTCAATGAAGTATTTCTCCCGCTTGCCGTCTTTATCGACGAAGATACCGTTGCTGAACTGCAGATCGCCGTGAATAGCGGTGTCGGTGTCAGGCGCTGCTGCAATGAACGCACGCAGTTTGTCTTTCTCCTCCTCTGTAAAGAACGGGTTCTCTTTCAGCCAGTTATACTGACGGTCTTTGACGTTCTCGAACTGCGTGGTATCGACATGTGTGTTGTGCAACTGAAGACACATCTGGGCAAATTCCCGAGCGTACTCCTCCGTATGCTCCGGATCATCACCGCAAGCACGGGAGTAGGATTTCTTACCGTCGATACGGCGGAAACGAATACCCATCCGCTCGCCGTCGGTTACCAGATCACCCGGTTCGGGACTCGGGATACCGAGTTCATACACTTTCTTCGCCATCTCCAACTCTGTACGTGCGGACTCAAAATTACGCAGGTACAGTTTCATCATGATGTTCGGATCGGTCTTATGGTTAAAACTCGCGCCGTTAGCGCCTTCGCCCGTACGCACGTAGTCGTTCAAATCAATTTTAATAGGTGTCATAACTGTAAGTTTTTTGCTTGTTCATATGTCATTTCGGCGATGGCTTCATTCTGGGTATTATGTCCGTTGAGGGCATCAAACAGACGTACCAGACCCAATTTGCCGCCACCGGTAGCCAGGATACATACGATGCAGATGTTCTGCGCACCGACTGCCGAAGAGATGATATCCAGATCGGTGTTGCCCAACTGGTGGCGCGCCAGACGGTAAGCATCCTCTTGGTATTGTTTCTTCAGACGCTCTACATCTCCCAAGGTATTGCAACCCAAAGCCTTGAATACCCGTAGGTAGCGAATAAGCGGTACCTCCTGAATCTCCGCCTGATTGATTGCCGCGATACGTTTATTGAGCGAATCGAACGGACGAGCTTGCAGATAACTGTTGAAGGTATCGCCATCCAGCAGTACGTCATCTAACTTACCGTTTTGAACCAACTGCTGTACGCGACGGCGGTAATCCGTGATCTCCGAGCGGATACGACTGAACTCATCGTCAGCCATCTCCAACAAACCCGCCATACGGTTGATACGCCGCATGTACTCACGCGGGATCTCTACGCCGGACTTATAACCGATATCGTGGTTGATCGATGCCCATGCATGCTGGAGGGTTGTACGCAGTTGTAACTCAAAGCGATAGTCGTAACCCGGCATTTTGCAGATGTAATGCAGCGAGTTATAACCAAAACTGTCTAACTCGTGCAGCATACGTTTATCAACCGAGTTCTCCCAGTCTATCTCGAACAGTTGCTCTGCCATCGCTGCGATACGATCCACATCGTCCGTATAGAAGGTCACGATACGTGCGCCGAGGATATCGGTGATGTCATTGAGAGAGGCATACTTACCGCCTTTCAATGCCAGCTTACCTGCCAGGCTCTCTTCGGTCTTGATGCGGGACTCGATAGCCGTCACAATCAAGCCGTTACGCTGTAGCGCATCGCGCAACGTAGCGAGCACCTCTTCTTGCATGCGCTCAAAGACAGGTATCGCTTCGCGGTACTCCTCCAACAACATTTCAGTATGCAAATCCATGCTTATTGAATTTCAAACAGACTGATAAAGCCTGTCATCATGAATACCTGACGGATGTCGTCGTTGATGTTACGAACAATCACCTTACTGCCATGCGCTGCGGCTTCCTTGCGGATGCTCAGGAAGATACGCAGACCACTCGACGAGATATACTCCAGTTCGGTGCAGTCGAGGATAATCTCTTTGTTCTGCGCCTCCAATAAGGGTTTTACATCTTCCGTGGTTTGCACGGCTGCAGGAGTGTCTAACCGACCGGCAAACTTAGCAATCAGTTGATCTCCGTTTTTTACAATTTCCGTTTTCATATATGTTTAATTAGTGTCAATACATTTTTGTCCTCAACCCGTTCATAGATCACTTCGTCCATGATCTGCCGCACCAGATGAATACCGAGTCCGCCAATTTGACGTTCTTCGGCGCTGAGCGTGATGTCCGCTTCTTTCTGTTTGGTCGGGTCAAAAGGAATACCGCTGTCCGTGATGGTAAATATCAATCGATCACCTTTACTGAACTCAACGATCACGCGTCCGCTCGAGTGCGGATATGCATACAGCATCACGTTGCTTACGATCTCTTCCATAGCGAGGTTAATCGGCATATTCAGTTCTTCGGGGATACCCAAGCCTTCAATCCACTCCGAAAGAGTAGGTATCTGCTCAATATCGTTGCGCATAATGAGCGCCGGTGTCTGATAACGAACGACGAGCATCGTCAGATCATCGCTCTGCTCGGCTCCCTCGCGGAAGGCTTCCACGCTCGCTTGCATAGCGTTCACCAAATGCCGCGGACTCAACCCTTTCATCCTTTCATCCATTAATTCCTTCAACATTCTCCCTTCGCCGTATAACTCATGGCGTTTGTTCTCCGCCTCGGTTAGGCCGTCGGTGTAAAGGAAGAGCGTGTCTCCATGTTTCAGCGTCATCTGTTGTGCCTTAAACACAAACTCCGGCTCGATACCCAATGGCAGGTTCGGCACTACCTCTAACTCGCTAATCGCTAATCCCTCATCGCTAATCGCAACCGGCGCATTATGTCCCGCATTGCAGTAACCGAGTTCGCCGGTCTCGCAGTCGAGTACACCCAAGAACAAAGTAAGGAACATATTCTGCGTGTTCTGATCAACGATGGCGCGGTTCATCTTACGTACTATCTCCGCGGGGTCTTCCTCGTGGGAAGTGATACTGCGGAACAGCGAACGGGTCATGGCCATTACCAGTGCCGCCGGAACACCCTTACCGCTCACGTCGCCGATACAGAAGAACAGTTTATTATGGCGTACATAGAAATCATACAGGTCGCCGCCGATCTCTTTGGCCGGATCGACCATACCGTACAGGTTCAGATCCAATCGATCCATGAACGGCGGGAATACTTTCGGCAACATCGCCATCTGGATCGTGCTCGCGATCTGCAACTCACTCTCCATACGCTGGTTCTCGGCGGTGGTCTCCAACAGGCGTTTGTTATTACGTCCCGCATGCCAGATGATAAAGATCAGCACACCCAGACCCAGCAGCATCAACAGACCGATGATCTTACCGATACGGTTAAGGTCGGCGAACATCTCATCCTCCGGAATGATGATCTCGATATGCCAACCCGTCGCGTCGATCTCTTCGTTGAACACGTTGTACTTGCGTCCCGGGATCGTATCGATCACCCGCACGATATCACCGCCTTTGCTCGATTTGATTG
>Ga0310694_10001155_pt1 | contig 31005 bp, 46 predicted proteins | sample 174DNAGHGhighgp2_FD_203884 | JGI IMG/M metagenome (GOLD analysis project Ga0310694, IMG submission 203884) | Sheep rumen microbial communities from Palmerston North, Manawatu-Wanganui, New Zealand - 1742 DNA GHGhigh gp2 (v2) (version 2) | ecosystem: Host-associated > Mammals > Digestive system...
GCTGGATAAAACGAGAGACGATAACAAAAAATTCATATATACGTCCGACGGGGCGGACGAATCGTATCCGAAGCATTATGTTACGCCTGTATAGATATATATCGGCGGCAATACCACAGAAAGACCTGTCACGTCATTGGACGGCGTACGCGTAACCGATATACGCGGAAACGTCAGAAATTACGATAATGTCCTGATGCTTACCAGGAATATCCTCGGCGTTTAGGGCGTTACGGATCAGACCATACGCGGAATAGAAATAGGAGCCGGCGTATTGGAGCTTGAAGACGGAGTGTTTTCCAGATTTAAGCAGCTTAAGACCGTAGACATGACCGCATGTACGGATTATATATAGATACCAGAAAGATGTTTTGAAGGATGCGAAAAATTGGAGACCGTAGCGTTTCCGGCAGGATGGTCGGACCAGTCGATACGGGTTAAAATACCGGAAAACGCGTTCAAAGATTGCGTCGGTCTTCAGGAAATAACGCTTCCTGACGCGGTAATACATATAGGGAATAACGCGTTTCAAGGATGTACAGGACTAAAAACGGCGAATATCGGCGTCAACTGCAGATCCATAGGCGTATCGGCTTTTTACGGAGACGCGAATCTTACGACTGTAGACAGGCTGAATGACAGCGATCCTAGTCATACGTTTGATACCGTGGGGAATTACGCATTCCGCGGAACAGGAATAAGGTCCGCGAAGCTCGCGTTGAGATCCTCGTCTATATATACGTTCTGGGGAGACGGGTGTTTTCAGGATTGCCGGCAGCTGAGAGACGTCGATTTCCTTTCGGCTAACTATATGTCGAGAAACATGTTCAAGGGCTGCACGAAACTCAGTTCCGTAGATTTTAACGTACATCTCATGGCATATACGTATCCCGGCATATTCGACGGATGCACAAGCCTTGAAAACATAACGCTGCCGGCCGAAATACTGTTTGTGCCGGAGAAAATGTTCAACGGATGCACGGCTCTTACCTCCGTGAATTTTAACGGCACGGCGGCGATAGACGAAATATAGAAATACGCGTTTCTCGGATGCGGAAACCTTACTAGCCTGACGCTTCCTTCATCTATAGACAGGCTGGATGAATTAGATCCGGAATGCCTAAGCGGACTGACGCAGCTGAGCGAAATCGATATGCCAGGAATAACGCGTTCAGAATACGGCCAGACGGAAATCAAACCCGCTATCTTGTCGTCCGGATTTTTCGGGCTGCGCAAAAACGTCCGCGTTAAACTTAAAGGCGGAACTGAACTCAATTATAACTATAACGCCGGCCAGTATCGTCCCGCGGTACGCGTCGAATATTTTTCGGATAAAGTCACCGAAGGCGGCTTCAGTCCCGGCAAATGGTATTATAACGCCAAGAACGTCTATTTCGAAGCCAGGAAAAAAGGCATACCCTGCCTGTTCATATATTCGCTTTGGGGATGCGGTCCGTGCGCGATTTACCAGAAAGCGCTATGGAATAATGCGGATTTTCAGGACTGGTTCAAAAAGCAGAAATTCCTTTTGTGCGGACTAGAATGCGAATCGCAACCGGCATACGACGCGCATCTGAAGTTTCTGACGGATGAACTGTCGATAAAGGCCCAGAATTTCGTAAAGCAGGATCTCGGGGAAATTCCGGAACGAAAAGCCAAAAACGCCCTGAATCAGCAGTTCAGGAGATTCAAGACCGGTGATCAGTTCGCTTCGAACCTTATGACGCCGGTGCTGGTGTTCATGGATAAGTCCGGAAGATGCTATGACTATACATATCATAACATAGCGGCCGATATCGCGCGTCTGCCAAACGGCGCGGCCGATCTGCTGCAGCAGCTTAAATCGCTGTGCCTTTATCATTTCGACGGAAATTCGCTGTCGGACCCGAAATATGTCGTAGATGCCGGAAAGGTTTTCGACATCCGCGATTATATGGGAAGCGCTACAAATCCGTGGCAGACGCTGGCTTCGCAGAAAATCGTCGATATGGGAAAAGACGTGGCAGAATACGGATATTCCGGCGTGGCGAGCAAAGCCGCATTGACGGCGTATATGCACAATAAGCTTAAGGCCGAAGTTCCGCAATACGCGGCCGTGGCTACGCAGCTGCATCTCGGCGGATGTCTGTTTAGCGATATTCCGGTCCTGAACCTCATCTTCCAGCCGGATTCAGGCGAAGCCGACGTAGAAGAACTCGTTTCCGCCGCCGATCTCAACCGGGCGCTGCAGGAGTGGAGATTCCAGATCGGAACGAAATATTACCAGATGACATTCAGCGCAGATTCGATATCTATAGACAATCCGTGCGGAGACGGTACGATAAATATATTTAAGGTCGATTTTTAGGAGGCGTCCGCCTAATGGAAAATCTAAACGGCAAATCAATAATTCAGTTAGATGATTTCGCGTCGGGCGACAAGCCGTCGTCGGGCGACAGCTTTTTTACCAGTCAGCAGATTCTGCCGAAAGCCGTATTCAAGGAATATCAGTCGAAAAGCCTTCCGTACGATACGTTAATAGAAAAGCTGTTTTCGGATCTCAGCGCCGCGTTCGGTTTCAAGTCGATGGCGTACGAGCCGTTCGACGCATATTCAAGCGCAAGCCATTCTCATCCATACAACACTTTTGACATCAGTCCGGAATATCCGGCCGAAGGCAATATCCCGATAGTCACGTTCAAAGTCGGAACCAAAACCGTAAGACTTTATATGCCAAGGCCTTATGTGTATGCGAAACCGGAACCTGAAATAGGCGAGATTAAATTCAAAATGCTGCCGAATATAGCTAATCCCGCAGATATAGACATAAACGCGCAGGATTTCGACGGTTGGGTATATCCCGCCGGCCAGACATATACGGTAGGGCAAAACGATTTCAAAGGGGCTAAACCTGTTTTCGGATCTGCAATCGATGCTACAAGTTTTACGGTTCCGGATTTCAGATCATATAGTTTTGTCAAGGCCGTTCCGGAACGTGGCAAGACGGCGGAAAAGATTAATTTCAAAAACGAGGGCGTACCGGCCCATCCGCATACGGCAGTCATAGAACTGTCCGGCGGCGCTTCCGAAATGGAGATTTCAGCTTTAGTGACCAATTATGCCGGCGACGGAAACGCCATCCATAGAGGAAAAGCGCCATATAATCCCGCGAGGCAATACGAAGGAACAATGTCGTTTTACGTCACAGAACTGAATATCGAAGACGTAAGGATGGAAGATTCTTCAGACGAGCTCGACAGAGAGCAGTATCCGGCATATAACGATCTTCCTGTCATGATATACATAGGGAAAAAATACCAATGAGCATAGGTTTAGAGGATACAGTCTTAAGCGGATATAGGTCCAGAGACCTTGTACGGCAGACGGCCGTAGATTCGGAAACGTTGTTTGCGGTGCATCCCGGATCATGGGCGTATAAGATAGATTACGGCAGCTTAAGCTCCGACATAAAAGAACGCGCGCTTAAGCTTATGCGCGTAAAAAGCATGGCGTACGCCGAGACTTGGCAATATTCTCCTATCGATCATGACCATGACATATATACCAACATTCAGATATATCCTAAGTATGGAGAAGACGATCCGTAGACATTACGGATAGGCACCCTTTCCGTAAGCGATACGGGTATAGAGGGTTTTCCGGCCGGCGAATTCCAGGAGATGGGAATATATTGCCTTATGCCTGAATATCCGCCGCCGGAAGAACCCGCATACGGCACGCTCAGGTATATGTATAAGACGCCTAACCAGCCTATAGACGACGCTTATATACAAAGGTCTGATTTCGACGGCTGGGTATATCCGAACGGCGAGACATATACCATAAATCCGAGCCAGTTCCAGAAGAGCGGAAATAAATTCGTAACGTACGATTCCAATCCGTTTATCGCCGGCAATAAGCTTACCGTCCCGGATTTCAGGGATCGTTTTATGAAACTTAATCCGTTTACCGCGTATTCGCCCGCCGCGGGAAGTTCCAGGCAGTGTTCATTCGCGCAGCAGGAATCCCACGTAGCCGTTCCGACGCATGAGCATCTTATATCGGATTTGAAAGCTACGGTATAGCTTTCGGTAGATATGAGCCAAAGCGATTTTAAATCAGGGTCAAGCTGCAGCTATTATCATCCTAAGTATACGCATTACGGAAAATTGGGTCGTTCAGAGACCGGTACCGTAGTGCAATATAACGTAGAAGTAATAATAGATCAATGCGATTTGACGCTTAGGACCAAATCCGAAAGTCCTGCCGCCGCTCCGTATTGCTATCCGAACCATTGGGCCATTCCCGTAATGATATACGTAGGCGGAAGACTTAAAGAATACGACAAGATATTTTTTTGATTATTCGCTACGTAAATAAATCTTGCATTAAAGGAATCCAGACATGATAATAAAAGAATGGAATACAGAGCAGCTCATAGTGACGGATAACGTCTTGACGAATCTGCCTATTTCGAAGCTTTCTTCTATCCCGGCCGCCACGGATATAACGCCTGACGATCTGTTTCTCATATCAAAGCCGTGCGATCCGGCCAATATGACAGAAACAGGATATATGTCATACCAGGCGTCCATCGATGATCTGTCCGCGTATCTATATACGGTTTTCGATATTGAAGGCATCAATACCGATATAGACGAGATAAGCGCTAATCTTAACCGGATGTTGACGTACGAAGCCCTGCTGCAGAGAATAAGGGACGCCAGGGTCGAACTTGACGTATATGACGATGACGGCAGATTTAATCCGTATATAATATCGTCAATAACCGAACTAAGCGGCGTCCTGGATTCTTTGGACGGATATATGCTTACGTCGGCCATGGAAGAAATATTCGGGTGGCATAAATTCAATAAGATCTGCGCCGATGACGGATATTTCGACGATTTGCACGCCACCAATATAGAGACTACGAATCTGGAAGTAACCAATATAAACAATATGCCGTTCCAATACCTGAGCGTCATGACCGACCAGAACTACAATAAAGCGACTACCGTCAAAAAACCGGACGTTTTCTATTTTACGTATTGATTTCGTCCAGTAAAATATTTTTATGAATAAAGAGCAGATAGAAGAATTGGCCAAGGCTTTAGCCGCTATGCGGGATTCCATATCCGAAATAGAATCCATTATAGAAGATTACGGTCAATGCCGAAGCGAAGTTTCCAGGAAATATTTGGCCGCCGCGATAAAAAAGCATTCTTCCGCGTTAATGACCAGTATTCCGGCCGGTATTTTTGATTAGCAGGCATAACAGTATCTATATGATATATCTCGCGAGATTCGATATCTTTCTGGATATATATACGCGAAAGGTTTTTGACGGTATTTTATCCGGATTTTCAAAGACGGAATCCGGAGAATATCTATGCGGAAACAATATGCTCAGTTCTCAGAAATTCGGCGACGGACTTGAGAAATTTATTTTGGATCATGTATGCGAAAAAGACGACGACATATTTAAGCGTAATTATTTTTTCATAATCGGAGATTGCCGTCCGTATGATAATATTCTTCTGGACCTGGATCATGTAAAATACAGAGGTAATCGCGTTAAATACCGTCTTTTAGAGAAAGACATAAACATAGATACCGTATCTTTCAACAGAAGAGCCGATTATGTATTCAGCAGGATGTTCAGACGTGCGGTAAAAATGCCGTCTAACGTTTTTTTCGTATCGCATATAAGATTGGGAACTTCGACCCTTAAACGGTTCATGAATTCGATTTTAGGCGAAGTAAACTGTTTTAATATGGACGAAAACATATTAAACGGAAAGAAACGGTGTCTAGTTAACGCTAATGATATCATAGAATCGTCCGTAAAAGATAAATATAGGTTGAATAGATTGCCTGAAACCGCGATTATAGCCGGCGAGCTTAAACAGTATATCGGCGAATGCGTGGGATTTAAATGGAGCTGCTGAATGGGATAGCTTATAGGGAAAAACAGAAGAAAAAAGCTTTACGTAAACGATACCGTACACGACGTCTGCCTATCTGTTGATTCCGCCGAAGAAGTGGATTTCGTAAATTGGGCGTGCGAAGCGTATGATCTTTCCGTCATTCAGGATTTTCAGTATCAGCCGCTGCCTTTTAGCCTATTTGAAACCGTACAATATATAGATTGCTCCGGAAAAAACAGATGTATGTTCCGTGAGCATATATATACGCCGGATTTCATCATATGGTTCGATCCGGTCAGACAGCAGGGGCTTGCGAAAGAGTTTAAGATTCCGCTTTCTGCCGCGTAGAATTAGTCAGTAAGCGCATATTTGGACATAAAAGGCACATTTGCCCAACACGACGGCGGACGCGTATTTTCGCTTAACCAGAAATGGACATGGCAGAAATTCGGCATTTACGTCTGCAAAGTGATTCCGAAGATATTCTGCAAAAAATTCGGCGTCGCCGCGGCAAGCATGAAATCTCAGATAACGGGAAAAACCAGAAAAATATTTATGGGATATAAGTCTATAAAAAAAGCGTTCGGCTTAGTTTAAAAGACGGCCCGTATTAAATATTTTTAAATTTGAATTCTCCGCACCAATCTAGCTGCGGAACCGCTATTTTAGGAAAAACGGCCGTCGGAAACGCAGATCTGTTTATATATTGCATTATCACTAACGGCGGATTTTTTCTGCAAAATCCCGTCCTATGACAAAAATACCTGCAGTTAAAACAGCAGGTATTTTTTTCGTCTATTTCTTCCGGTTGATTCATTACTGCGGATTGACGACTATCGATTCAAGCTGATTCTGTTCTTCTTCAGACATAAAATCTTTAGGATCATTCTTGGTCCATTTTACGTTAAGCGCGCCGAAAAACTAAACTTTTTCTGGAATAGTCAAATCAATAAAAGATCTGCCCTCAAATTTACACTGAAGCATAACTTCACGGAATATAGATTTATATTCGTCTTTTAACGCGGATTTTTCTTCGTCTGAAAGTTCTTTACTTTCATCAGAATCGCCGTCGTCACCAGCATCATCGCTTGTGTCGTCTCCGGTATCATCGCCTGCATCGTCTCCGGCATCATCTCCGGCATCATCGTCGCCTGCATCGTCGCCTGCATCGTCTCCACCCGCGTCGTCACCGGCGTCATCACCCGCGTCGTCGCCGGCGTCATCACCCGCGTCGTCGCCGGCGTCATCTCCGGCATCATCGTCTCCAGCGTCATCTCCGCCAGCGTTGTCGTCACCGGCGTCGTCGCCACCAGCGTCATCCTCGTCGTCTTCATTCAAGAATCCGGCCGATTTATTGAATCCATATGTTTCATTGATCGTGGAACCGGAATTTTCGCATCCGGCTTCAATAGCCAGAATAGAGATGTTTTCATATCCGAATTTTTCGAGTTTGGACAGACAATCGGCCTTGGCCGCAGAAACGGAAATAGCGTTAGAATAGCATTCTCCGCATTTTGTTTCGCCGTTTTTGGTGGCGCTATACAGAATGGTCCAGCACGGAATAGGTACGTTGTGAGTTTCAGGCGTAATCTGCGCAGGTTTTTCCTGTTCAGCGGCCGGCTGTTCGTCTGCTATTATCGCGTCTGGATTTTCAGCTTTGTCGAGCTCTTCCTGGAAACTATTATCAATATAACCCCTTTTGACGCCAAGATCGAACAATTTATCCACGCGCTCTATTTCGTCTTCAGACAGGGATTCTACGTTGAGGTCGTACAGATATCGGTGAGCTTCTGACATCTACGGGGATTGCAGCAATTTCTGAATCTTGTTATATGTATCCTGATGTTCAAGAAGCATTCCGTTGCGATAGACCATGCAATTTTCGTCCAACCTGACTTTTCTTAAAGCGGCCTGGAGTTCGTCGAATTCTGTAAGGTATTTGCTCATGATATGTATCCTATAAAAACTCTTTATTTTTATTTACTTTTTTTCAGATAATTCCGAAACTATCTGTTTTGGTTATCTTATATGTATCGTAACATATCGTAAATGAATGATGCGTTTCAGCCGGACTGCTGACGTCAAGCGCCAAATCCCCGAAATTCTTTATCCAGCAGTCCAGAAACTGGAATTCCATTATTTTACGCTTATAGTTATCCAGAAGATATAGGCGTAACGGCAGATAATCGGACGGTTGGATAGCGGCCGTATCGTCATTTTCTATCATCGGGTTCAGTGTGCCGTATACATGCGACAACCATGCATAAAGACATGCGTAATTCACCCATTTTTCGTCTATTATATATTCGATGGTCAACAGTTTACTGTCAGGATTTATCACTTTCGTGGGAATTTCTTTAGAATATCCTTTATAGCTGACGGTAGCGCTGGTTATTTCCATCTGGGGAAGCGAAAAACGCGTAACATGCAGATTGAGTCCGTTATACGATACGCCAAGGATATTTTCGATCGGTAGATAAAGGTACCAGCTGTTGGCCGCGGCGTAGTTCAGATCAAGACCATATATATTAGCAGGTAGAGGCTCGTTCGGGTTTAACGGCCTTCTAAGCTATCCCGGTATTGGACCGATCTGCGGTTTGGTTCCCGGTTCCACTGTGACGTTATCTGCCATAGTTTTACTATTTACTTGGTCGGTTATATTTCTTTTCCATCCAGAATACTAAACGGCATCGTCTCGATATTGCCTAAGCCGACGGCTTAAGATTTTGCCGTTACGTCATATGAATTAACGTAAACGCCTCTCATCCTGAGAAAAGACATTATCCTGTCTATCTGCGGTATAACTGTCGCTATACGCCGCTGTCCGCGCAGCTATTGCTGTCCGTCCGGCAGCGGCAGCTTGAATTCAGCCGTCCACCGTCCAATGCTGTTATCGAGCCGCAGCTCGTCGAACTGATGCGGAAATCTGCGTTTCGCTTCGTCAGCCAGCTGTTTTCCGTCTATGTCTGGTTCCGCCGATGCCTGCCGCCATGCCTGCGTAGGTTCTACGCCCCGCGCGGTTAAACGTATGAATTTATGCATGTCAGGCCGCGCCTCGTTGAGTTTGCGCAGGCATTCCTGAAGCTTTTTCTTATGGTCTTGCGCCGCTTTATATATGGCGTCATATGCCTGTTCTTCGGTGGGGTATTTTCCGCCTTTATAATCGAGCATTATGCGTCCGTCTTCCAGCAGATGCGAAGCGTATACCGTATATACCTGGCCTATTTTCATGGGTTTATACAGGCAAAGCACGCCGTTAGGCTTTATAAGCCATGCCACATTCCACGTATGGTTATAATTCAATACGTCTGTGTATGCGTATGAAGACTGTCCTACGACTTTATCGAATTCTTCTTTCGCGGGACCTACGTATTTCACTACGTTTTCGTCTTCTTCGGCAATGATGGTTTTCATCCCTTTTACGTAAGGATTTTTGGTCGAAACCGTCTTTTTGCCCCTTTTACGTTTCTTTTTGCTTCCGCCTATCCAGTTATTCGGCCACCTGAACAGACACGGCATTACCGGAAACGGCACATGAAAATCGTCTTTACCCATGCATCCGCCTCCGTTTTCGAAGTTTCCGCCAGGTCCAAGTACATCGCCGGATGCTATTCCGCCGCCAGCGCCCGCGCCGTCGCCTCCACATGAACAACCGCCGCCGCAACCGCCGCCGCAACCGCCGTCGCATTCATAAATACGATCGAAGACTTTGTCAATAAGTGTCATAGATTCGTCTATTCCCCAGTCTATCATATTGAATTCTATTTTTTTCATCGTTTTTGTTATAGAACCGATTTCGTATGCGTCATTGCCGTTTTTGAATACGAAGTATTTGTCGTCTTCTTCAGCGGCAATTGCATGTTCGTTCATTATATCTTCAACGGTGCGCATCAACGAAGAAACGCTGCATTCAGAAATAGGCGACTGAAGCTGCATTTCTACCGTACGCTGCGTAATTTTCTAGAAATAAGGCTGGATTCTCAGCGTTTTGCCTTTGACGTTCCAGTATATCCATGTATCGTCGTATTTCTGATTGTCTAGAAAATGGTATAGCTGCAGGACAGTTTTTGGCCCGTCCAGTTCAGTTTTGCCGGCGGCCAGTTTTTTGTCTACGAAATCCGTAACGTCCGGTCCGCCGTTGTCGGCTATCTGCTGCGCTAAACCGCTGATGTATTGCGAGTAGTCTTTGTCGAAATAGGTTGCGATAGGCTGCTCCGACGCGATTTCGACCTCTTCGCCGGGCCTATATCTTACGGCGAATACGCCCCAGTCGGCGTTTTCGAGCTTTTTGCAGAGGTCGGCCGACAGGATCTTCTCATTCTCGTACCCCCAACGCAGATACTGTCCGCCGCACTCCGCGACTTCGCCGTTTCGCATGGCGGTTTCGGCCGCTTTCCTGGTGTCGAAGACTGTAACGCCCAGGACTTTGTTTAAGTTGTTTATTTTGGCGACGGCTTTAGCCTATGTCCAATTTCCTACGGCGTTTTTGACTTTCTGCCAGGTCTTCCGCATCATTATGTCAAATTCGGTATAATCTTCGCATTTGTCGTCGGCAATGCATTTTTCAAGATACATGAGGTTATATTCAGCATCGAAAGGCAACGCCGGAAAACCGCGGTCCGACAACGCCATTATGACATAGCCGACCTTGAATCCGTTTTGCGGTTTTGCGAACTAATTTTCCATTATTATCCCCCGGTTAGTCCCAACAGTACGTATCCGCCTGGTTCTTTTTGAGCGCCGTACGTATGACATGCCTTATCACGCGCTGTGTCTTCTCTATTTCTTTTACGGTAATCTTGTCTTTATTGTTTATCTTTTCGTATATTTCGCTAGGCGACATGTCAAGGTATTTCTTTATGCGGCTGACGCATTCTTTGGTGAATCTGCGCACTATGCTCAGTCTCATTACTTCTGCGCATTCGCCCGGCGTAAGCCATGCCAACGGAGGCGTCCATTGCACATCGGCTCCGCGGAATCCGCGGTTGTCGAAATTCTCGTCGAACAGCGAAAGCGACACCATATATTTGCGTCCGTTATGCTTGAAATTCATTTTGCACAGCGGCTTGATCTTAGTCCAGTCTTTCCACTGCGACCATTTGAACGGGAATTTGGGGTTCGGCCAGCAGTAGTATTCCCCTGAATTCCGTTTTACGCCCATATCGTCGAAATGCACTATTTTACGGCCGGTCGACGTATAGTCTCTCATGCCGTCTCCTGTAATGTCCTTATTGGCCAGATCTATGCGTTTGTTCGGCTGATCGACTTCGCTCAATTCGTCGTTGAGTTCGTTTTCAGAAAATCCTATACGCATCTGCTTATGCAGGCATGCCTTGATGAGGTTTCTGTAAAGGGGATCGGTGGTGGGCCATCTTGCCGACAGCTGTTCAAGCATTTTCCTAAAAAATTCAGACTTGAAAAACTGATCGAACTGATCAAAGGAAAGTTTACACAATTTTCCGTTATACCTGAATTTTGAATCCCACTGCCCGGTTTTGGTAAGCAGATATATTTCAACTATAAATTCGTCAGATTTATAGACCATTATGTCTATGGCTTTTTCCGGGAAAAATTTGGGCATATACGGCTTAAGTTCGCCTTTTTCGTTCTTAAGCCTGATATTGCACATATAGGCGGCTATTTTGGCGTCGGCGAGAAAATCGTCGTCGATATCGAACCTGGCGCATTCCATTATGTCGCGCGGTTCGGCGATTTTGGCCGGTTCTATTTTATGGTCTTTTTTCATGCTGTTATTTACCTTTTGCTTTTGGCCATCTGTCGGTATCGTTGAAGTCGCACGGAGATTCTAATCTGTCGACTATTTCCGATCTGGGGGTTACATACATCCCGCCTACGCCGAATCTCGGCGTAAACCTGAGCGAAAACAGGCCCAGCACTTTGTCCGGAAACGACGGTACGTCTATGTCCAGCGGATTGTCATCTGGATCTACGATAAACAGGTTCGGACCCAGCTGCACGTATTTTACGTTGGCGGTTCCGCCGTATTTTCCAACAAGATACGGTCTGAAATCGGTCTTTATCCGGCATATGTCCCATGTGCCTTTGTTCGCAAGCCGCCATGCGAGCGCGCATGACATGGCTCCGGCCGTGGATTTCCGCACGTTATCCAGATCGAACTCCTTGCAGTCGGCTTCCGTAAGTCCGTTGCGCACGAGCCTGTTGTATTTGGGGATAAGCTTTTTCGGATCGAATTTCGTCTTTCCGTCGTATATATCCAGCGGCCTGGCGCCGCCGAGCAGTTTCTGGCCGGACGTCATGAACCCGCGGAATTTTTCGAACTGTTTTGATCCATTTATCAGATCGGCAAGCCCGTCATATTTTTTGTCGCAGGCTTTAGCCTCGCATCTTTCGCCGAATTCGAACCTAGCGTTCAGCATATTGGCGCGGGAATATTGTTTGCACTCTATGAAAAACCCGTTTCCGTTTTTTTCGGATACATACACGTCTGGGAAGTTTTCCGACCGCTGTCCCTTGCCGGGTTTGAACCGTTCAGCCTTGAACTATCCGGTCATCTCGTTTTCCGAAAGCCATCTGTTGACGTTTTTAGCCGTTGTTTTTTCGAAATCAAGGCCGATTTCGTTCTGTTCCGCTAGAAATTCCAGAAATCCTTTCATGGTTATGCCCTTTCGAAATTTAAAGGATTGTCCAGATAGTCCCGGTCGAAATCAAAATACGTCTATTCGCGCGAGTCTTTGACTTTCGTAATTTCTCCGACGAGTCTTTTCGCGAAATACCGCATCGCCTCTTTCATCATATCGTCGTCGAAGCCGCTCCAACCATAATACGGTTCTTCAATACCAATTACGTTAGTCCCATCGTCTTCGTCGTATGCCATAAGCTGAAACGCGTTAAGGTCGGGATTGCGCATTCGGTAAGTCTTGGTCATTTTAAGCACTGCACTGGCTGAAAACCAGCAGTTGAACGCCAGGTATTTTTTATCGTAATTTATAGATTGTATACCAAGCGGTTTCAGCTACCCCATTACGTCTTCGCGCGCTTCCCGTTCCGTGCCCGACGACATGCAGTCGGCGTATATGACGTCATAGCTATTACCCTCGTAGAAGTCGTCGTCCATTAACTCGGACACCGCGCGTTCCGTCTTTTCGTCTACGTCCTCGGCTTCTCCGCTTTGGACTATCTTTACGACTTTGTTCCAGTTCAGGCCGTATGGCTTCATCTTTTCGTCGAACTCCTTCGTCATGTTTCTATCGAGGTCGTATTCGGGGTCGCCGTTCCAGTCATACAGCCGTCCGTCGCCGTTCAGGATCATTTTTACAGTTTCTGCCGATACGTAGCCCCTGCCGTCGGACAGCGCTTCGGCAAGGTCGTCCATGCCGAATACCGCGCTTACGGATCCGTCGCCGGCCATCTGGAAATCTTCGCAGCCCTGGAACACATTGTCTTTCAGCCATGCCGCGTCAGTCGCATATGCCATTATGGCTTTTTCTTCGTACTGGTCGCGATTGTACGGGATTTTATCCCACATATCCATCGCTTGACCGACGATATCGAACAGTTCGGAATCCATGTATTCGCCGTTCCGGCTTATGTCGAAATCCGTTACGTCCCACAGCTTGTAGTCGCCTTTGTCTCTGTCGGCGTATATCTTCGGGACCTGCAGCGCGAGCTTTACCAGGTCTTCGTCCTGGCATTTTTCCGGATTTTCGTGTATAAGAAACATGAACTCCGAGTCGCTGTATTGGTCATTGAAGTATTTAGGCTCGTCCGTAGATATGCACCAGCTCGTAGATACGTTCTTGTAGAACCTGCCTAGTTCTACCGCCGCTTCATATGACGGCACGTACCATATCTCGTACTCGTAAATGACGCCCATAAGTACGGCCCCGTATTTTTTCGCTTTTTCCGCGTGTGCGTCCGATCTGCGGATCGACCGTTTTCTCGTATCGAAACCGTCTACGAATTTCTTGAGGTCCGCGAAGGGTTTCCTTATCCACCAGTCTATGTCGTTTTCCGGAGCGGATATTCTGCGCCGCAGCGTCCAGAATCTGCCGACGACGTCCTGGACGCCGGGCTGATCGGCGTATTTTGCCAGATATTCCTTCTTGCCTTCCAGAAGAGGATTCGCGCGGTAGCGGAAGAACGTCATGCCAGGTTTCCCTCAAAGCCCAAACAGATTTGCTATCGCCTAGATGCCGCTGAAATCCGCCGTCATGACATACATTTTTCCGTTGCACCCCACTATTTTGGTCTTGGGCCCCCGTCCGCAGTATTTCATGACGTTTTCGAGCGTTTTCCGGCCGGGCGCGGCGTCGTCTTCCTGCAATACCCGGCATTTATCCAGATCCCTGATGTCGTTCGTGTCGTCGAGCTGCGCTATCGCGAGGGCCATGTTCATAGCCGCTTTCGCGAGACATACCGTGAAATCGCGGATCGGACCGAGTACCTTATCGTTGGTTTCCTCGGCGTTCATCTCTATGTCTGCCAAGAATCGCCTGCATGCGTCGGACTTGAAATCTATTTTGTCGCCTTTGGCGTATGTCGCCAGATCGGACTTCGTGGGTTTTCCGCGCGTGGCCATTTCCGCAAGGCGCCTGATCAGGCTTTTTACGAATTGCGAATCCCGCGAAACGTCTACGCCGTATTTCATCGCGGCGTTTACGATATGCCGCGAATATTTGTCGTCTACATATTGGTCGAGCGAACACCGCCAGCCGAAACCGTCGGTCATCTTCTCGAGCTTGTTTTTTATGGATTCCAGCTTTTCTTTGCATTTCTGCGCATTTTTAAGCGCATCGATGCACGTTTTGCACATCTAAGCGCAGCATGGACATTCTTTTATCTGCGAAAGAAGATCGTCGGCGCCTTCAGGCTTGCCTTCTATCTTATTTCCGCCGGCGTCGAACTGCAGGACTTCCGGGAAAACCGCCAGGAATTTTCCGCCGTACTCCTTTTCGTGCCCTTCGGGCGGAGCGGCCATTACGCATTTAAGGCAGCTGCGTCCATTTCCCCATACGGAAGACGTGTCATTGTTCATGCCCTAAAGAGTGGTATCGATATCCTTAAGCGACATGTCGAACATCTGTTTCTGCTTGGCCGGAATTTTCCAGCTTGACGCCTTGGCCTGTTTTATCGGCGTAAATTCCGCTTTTCCGGGAATATCGGGAGAGATAACGAAATCGCCGTCTTTCATCGTTATGTATGCGTTTACGCAGTTCTTGAGAGGCTTTATCTATATGGCATCTTTTATGGCTTCTTTAAGCGTATCGCGAATATCGGCGAACGTAGTGCATATACGATCTATTTCGCATAAATCCGTTTTCTTCGATTCATTTAACGTTTTATCCGTCTGATCAAATACCGTGTCAAGATCTATCATAAATAATTTCCTTATTTTAATATATATTATTTACTTTTATGGTATTATCGGTATAATCGGGATTATTTTTCATTTTTAGAATATTTTCAATACTTCTTAGTATATTATATAATAATAAAGTAAATATATACTTGTAAAATTATAAAAAGGATTATATGGCGTCTACTATATAGAATTCATGTTTGAAAACAAGGAAAAGAAGCATAGCCAGCAAGCTTTCATATGAGCAGAAAAAGCAGATGAAGCTTAAGGCGCAGAAGGTAAAATAGGCCGAAAAAGCCAAATAGGGCGATCCTGTCAATAAAGATCGTTTTTATTGTACAAACAAGGAACTTCTGGCCGAGCTCATAAAATGGCGGGATTCCGCGAAGAACGTAGAAGACCGCATTATTTCGGAAGAGCTCGGACGTATGTTTATGGCGCTTACCGCGAAAATTCTCAACCGCAGTGAATTCAGGAATTATCCGCGAGAACTAAAGGAAGATCTGCAGGGCTTCGCGTGGTATAAGCTTATCCGCGGCCTTAAGAACTACGATTTTAATTTTACGAATCCGTTCAGCTGGTGTTCTACGTCGATATTCAATTCGTATCTGACATGCCTGAAGAAATACTATAAGCAGATTAACATAAAGAAAGATCTTATGCAGAAGCTGCTGTCGGAAATGGAATCTTTCCCCGGAATAAATTCCGCCACAAGCCTTAGCCGCAGCATCAAGCAGTATATCGAAGAGGACGCCGACTGAATGGATCAGTCTGAACATAGGCTTACAACGCGTCAGCGTATAGATCAGGCGCTCGGCATTTCAGGCGGCCAGTCGCTCGACGATATGCTTAACAGCCTCAACGTCGAGGTGGACGAGTTCCATAAGGCGTTCGACGGCATGGATGAACGCATCCTGGCATAGGCCGCTGATATAGACAAAAAGGCCGAAGAGCTGCAGAAAAACGAAATAGGCGGCCAGCTTGCGATCAGCGACATGACGGCGTCTCTTCGCGAAATAGAGAAGATGATAGTCTAGAGCCAGCAGGTTTTTCAGCATGTCGTCAACAATATAACGTCGTCGGATCTTCTGGATCCCGAGCTCGTGCACGCGGCGGCGTCTTTTCTAGAAAGCATACATCTGAATGTTGCCGAATTCATATCCATCTATAAGTCGAAGACGAAATTTGTCGAGAAAATAAAGATAATGGTGTTTCAGCAGCAGCAGCGCATAGAGCTGGCCGAGCTGAAACATAGGCATAACATGGAGATCCTTCGCGAAAAAGAGAAGAATTCGGTCGTCGACGCGCAGCATGGCGGCGACGGATACGTATTCAATACGGACGATATCGTAAAAAGTTTGGCCAAGTCCGACGTATTCAAAACAGCAGAATTCACTATGCCGCGCGACGACGATGACGACGAAGAGAACGACGAAGACGACGAAGAGAACGACGAAGACGAGCAGGCGACTAAACGCAGAAAGAAACAATAAGAAACCGTAAGGAATAATTATGGGGATACAGGTAAAAAAACAGGTTGAAAGCGTAATGAACAATTCAAATTATGGCGCGTTCAGCCGGATAAACAACGATATAGCGACCATCATCAACTCAAGGTCGATGGTATCCCGCGCTGCGCAGGAACGCATCGCCAGATATGCGAACCCGACGTGCGCAATCGACTTCGGGGACGTGCTCGCGATGCCTGTCGCGTCGGACAAGAACCAACGCATATAGATGTACAGGCAGATCGCCCAGTATCCCATATGCAGATGGTGCCTGGACGAGATAGCCGACGACTTCATCCACGACGACGAGAACAAGAACTTCATAACGCTTACGCTTCCGCAGCGCCTTAACGCAACGTAGCAGGAGATACTGCAGAACGAATTCAAGAAGTTCATCAACCTGTTCAGGCTGCGCGACGACGGCTTCAATCTCATCAAACGTTTTTTGACGGAAGGCGAGCTCGCGTGGGAGAACATCATAAACCCTAATTATCCGGATCTCGGCATCATCGGCGTCAAGTTCCTGCCGGCGGAATATTACGATACGCTTATAAACGCCGAGACGGGCATACCGATAGGCATCGTATTCGACGTCGAGCAGTTCGCCGAAGAACGCCGTCAGATGTATATAAATTCCATAGCTGGATGCGCCGCGATATTCAATACGATAGCGCCGACGACGTATAATTTTCATCTGGCCAAGGATACGTGCGTGCCGCTTCTGTGGAACCAGGTCACGTATATCAATTCCGGCGAATATTCGAACGACTATATGATATCGTATCCGCTTATCGAGAACGCCAAACAGCAATACCACAGGCTGGCGCTGCTCGAGGATTCGGCCGTGATTCTGCGCGTGACGCACGCGCCCGAACGTCTGCTGTTCAACGTTTCCACCGGCAAGATGACGCAGAACTACGCCGACGAATACGTCCGCCGCTTTGCGATGGAGCTGAAATCCAAAAAGGTGGCGGCGCCCAACGGCCGCGACATTTACGGAACGTACAGCCCTCCGACCATGCTTAAGAGCTACGTGTTCGGCAAATCGGACGGCAACGAAGGGACTACGGTATCGTCAGTGGGTTCGTCGGCTACGTACGATCAGATAGAAGATATCGAATATTTCTTAAGGCAGCTCATCAAGCAGTTCAAGGTGCCGTGGTCGCGGTATAAGACGCCGGAGAATACGATCGAGAAGAACGACGCTATTTCTTACGAGGAGTACGCGTTTTCCAGGATGATCATGCGTTTCCAGCGCAGGTTCGCCGACGGTTTCAAGAAGAGTTTCATTACGCATCTTAAACTGCGCGACATCTGGGACAAAGACGGCTATGATCTGATGGATTCTGACATACAGGTAGAGTTCATCAAGCCGGTTCTTTACGATCTCTATGAGATACAGAAGCTCGTAGAGGCGAAAATGACGATCTATAAGGCGTTCGCCGATCAGGACGAAATCTCCAAGATAACCGTAATGCGCAAGTATCTCGGCATGTCAGATAAGGATATAGAAGAAAACTTCAACGAGCTTATACGCGAGAAACAGCTGGTTGCCGTGGCCGAATATTTCGCCGAAGCCATATCCGAAGATAATCCTCCGATAGACTTTAAATCGCCTATACGTCTCAAGAAGGATATTGAAACAGAAGAAAAACAGGCGTCAGACGCCGCTTCTCCTAAATCCGGATCGAAAGGCGGAGGCGATGAAGGCGGAGACGAAGGCGGAGGCGACGAAGGCGGCGACGAAGGCGACGAAGGCGGGGACGAAGAAAGTGATGACGAAGGCGGCGTCGAAGCCGAGCCGGCCGAAGAGGCGAGTTTCGGTTTATGATTCGCCGGAAACCCGCAGAAAAAGAGAAACCCGGATTTTTCCGGGTTTTTTCTTTTTCGGCCGTTTGTTTTGCGGCATAATTCTTAACGAAAGAATTTTCGTAATGGATACAGTTGAAAAAACCTTAAAAGAATCTATCGACAGATTCGCGGTTTCGAATAAGGATATAGCCGTTATTTACGGCGGCGACGGTTCGCTTGTCGGAGAATGGCGGAATTTCCGCGGCCGTAAAAACGGCAGAAGCCTTATGCCTGTCAGGAATTACGGTCTTTGTCCGAAGCATCTGGAATTCTATACGAAGTTTTTTTCGGGCGATTCCGACGAAGATCTTAGCGTCAAGCAGTTCGTTTTTCCGGTCTTAAGAGGCTGTTTCAGGGATAAAAATCTGGATAATTATCTCGACGCCTTGTCTGAATTGACGGTAGTCGGCGCGGATCAGACCGCGGCCATCAGGTTTAATGTCATAATCAACAACCGGCCAATAGCCGAAAACGTAATAGCGAACGGCGCGATATTCGCGACAAGATTGGGAAGTACCGGATATTTCAAAAGCGTATCCAGGACCATTTTTACGCAGGGCGTCGGTATCGGATTCGTCTGTCCGACGTATTCCGTGCCTAATATCATAGTCGCGCCGGACGATAAAATCCGGTTCGAGCTTACGAGAAAAACCAGGCTCGTTCTGACCGCCGACAAGCTTAAGCAGGAAATTGACGCCGAAGCCGGATGGAGTTTCGAGGCATCGGACGCATGCGACAACGTATCGATTCTCGGATATGATCATTTCATGTGTCCAGATTGCCGGAAAAATAGGAACAGCACCCTGGTAAACGACAGTTATTGCGTTATATGACGCAGAAACATACCGTGGGCATTTTTATATGGCGAACAGAAAGATATATCAGGCTATCAGGATAGAAAAAACGTCCGGCAGGAGGTGTCCGGATTTTTCGGTAAAGGTCGAAGAACGTCAGTTCGGGCTGTTCAGTTCAAGGAAAAATGCCGAAAAAGCCATAACAGCGTGCGTCCGCGATTTTGAGGCCGCCGGCGAATATTCGTCAGGCCTTGCCGGGTTTTACGTAGAAGAATATTCTGTCGACAAGATGCTGTCTATGCCGGATATGTGGCTTCCGGTAAAGGACGCCGTCTGGTCATATACGGCCGACGGAAAGCCGTTTTCGTATTCTCTTTTTTCGTCTGACTGGAATATTGAATCGTATGCTGGCACTCCGCCTGACGCGATAATGTTCAAGACAGGCGATTACGCATGGGCGCATTTCCGCGGCAGGTTCATGCCCGTACGCGTTCTCGCGGCGCCGTATACGCCGGAAGAATGGCGGAAGAAGTTCGGATCCAGGCGGTCTGACGCGTCTGACGACTGCTATCTGGCCATAGGCGCCGACGGGCATCTGCATCCGCCCACGGAGACGCTTTTTCCTGTGGACGCCGAAATTCCCGGTAAAATCATAGCATTGATAGAAGACAGAGAAAAGAAATTCCTTAACGGAGAATCGCTGTAATGAAGCTTAAACCGATTATAACGTCGCTTGCCGAAACTGACGCATATAAGCTGTCGATGGGTCAGGCTATTTTTCATCAGTTTCCGACCTATAAAACGACATGGTCTTTTAAGTGTAGGAATAAGAATGTCAAGTTTACTTCCGAGATGCTGAAGGAGATTGAAGATCAGATCGACAGCTACTGCAAGTTGAAGTTCAAGGAATCTGAGCTTAAGTGGCTAGCTAAAAATCTTCCATGGATTAAAGAAGACTATATCGCCTTTCTCAGGTTCTGGCACCCTCGGCGCGAAGAGATTCATGTCAATGAGATGCTTCAGCAAGGCATGGATGATAGCGGTCTCGTCATCGACTGCACTGGCACATGGCTCAATACCAGCATGTATGAGATAGCTTTGCTTGCCATCGTAAACGAGGTTTATTTTGCTTTCAAATACGGTCCCGGCGCGAAAGACATTGAGTTCCAGAAGCGGACGATGGAAAAGTTCGGAAAACTTCAGAACGGCGAATACGATATCGGCGTGTTTTCCGAGTTCGGCATGCGCCGCCGCTACAGCGGCGAAATGCAGGACTGGCTCGTAAAATTCATCGTCGACCAGAAGATTCCGGGTTTCGTCGGGACTTCCAATGTCTATCTTGCAATGAAGTATGGAATCAAGGCCACAGGTACGTGCGCGCATGAATACATAATGTGCGTTGGTCAGGGAACTCGTGAGTGGAATCCGGCTTACTCGAACAAGTTTGCCCTTGAGTCTTGGGTGAAAGAGTATGGCATTGCAAACGGTATTGCCTTGACTGATACGATTTCGACCGATGTGTTTTTGCTTGACTTCAACCAGACTTATGCCACGCTGTTCTCGGGCGTGAGACATGACTCTGGTGATCCTCTTGAGTGGGGTGAGAAGATAATCCAGCACTACAAGAATCTTGGGATTGATCCCAAGACCAAGACTTTGCTCTTCTCTGATTCGCTGGATTTTGAGAGAGCTACAAAGATCAAGAAGTACTTTGAAGGCAAAGCAAAGGTCGCATTTGGAATTGGGACATATCTTTCGAATCCTCTTGATGATCCTCTCAACATCGTCATAAAGGTGACAGAGTGCAATGGAACACCTGTAGCAAAGCTATCTGATGTTGAAGGTAAGAATATGTGTAAGGATCCCGAGTATGTCAAGTATCTCAAACGTTCGATCGATTGGCGTTTGAGGCATGAATCTAAGTAAAAACAGACCATGAAAATCATAGAACCGTTTAATCCGACAACCGGAAAATTCAATTCGCTTTACGGATGCAGAAACGCGATATTTTTGGCTGGACCGTGTCCGCGGTCTGACTTTAGCGATGATTGGCGCATCGAGGCGTTTTCTATTCTTGAACAATTAGGCTTTGACGGAACCGTAATAACTCCGACTAATTCTCATTTTAAGCGGATGACGGCGGAATTCGGGTTTACGCAAGAGTTTGCCAGGGAGAAACAGGTCGCGTGGGAAAGAGCCGCCATGCATATCGCGTCGGCGATCGTATTCTGGATTCCAAGGGACGACGCACATCCGGCAAGGACCACGAACTACGAATTCGGCGAATGGTACAAGAAGCCGCACGTTTTCGTTGGGTGGCCCGGCAATGCCGAACATAATGAGTATATGGCATGCAAGCTCAAAGAGCAGGGAAAGACATATTTCAAGACTCTCGACGATACGCTAGCTGCAGCAGTCACAGCGCTTAAAGAAAATATTGGTCCATGGTTTACATCCGACACGCATTTTTCGCAGCAAAGGACACTTGAATTGTCAAGACGTCCATTTGTAGATATTACCGCGATGGACTATGAGATAATTTCCAATTGGAATAAGCGCATTACTATATATGACGAGGTTGTTCATGCCGGCGATTTCATAGATCCGGAAAAAATCAATATGCTTAAGCCATTTCTTAGCTTTCTTAATTTCAAGACACTGCATTGGATATTAGGAAACTATGATAGGAAAATCAAGGACCAAATCGAACAGATCGCGGCAAACAGCGGCAGGGATGTACGGCTGCATGAACGCGATTATAGGCTGTCGGATGGCAAGAACTCGTACGTCGTCGTGCATGAGCCCAACGACTTCGAGATAAATGCAACGCCACATGACATCATTTTGTACGGGCATATCCACGGACGTTCCTTTGCTAAGAAGAACGGATTTGATTTGGGCATTGACTATCATCAGTATTCGCCAATAAACATCGAGCAGGTAAAATGGTTTACAAATGCTATGAAGTATTGGGATCAAAACGTCTATTCTGATTCATGTAATGTTATTTTTAACACTTAAAAGAAAAATATATACAATCTTTATAACATAATTTAATTATGAAAAAGATTATATCCACCGCCGTCCACAGGGGAATGCGCCGTGACGATGAATACGTTAACTACTTGCAGCGTGTCATCGTCTGGCGTCTGTGCCATGAAAGGACGGCGGTTTTCGATTATGTCGTGAGGAGGAACGCCTAATGACGTTATTCGAGGAAAAGAGAAAACGCCTCGACGGGCTGGTCAAGCTTGCTAGGGATACGTTGAAGTCTGGGCTCAGGCCAATGGCTGTAGAAGTGGCCAGGCTCCTGCATGAATGCGGGTCAGAAGAGGAGTTCAGGCTGAAGTGCGTGGCGGAGGGCGTCGACCCGGACAAGAAATTCAGGCCATACGCCCAGTATGTGGCACTCGCCAGTGGATGCGATCTGCTGGGGTTGAGCATGAATGGGCTTCGCCTGCGCGACTGGTGGGCGTTTGAAAAAATAAAGGGCGCGAACAAGCCGGACCCGTTCCTGCGCGGATACGTGGATCACCTTTGAGGAAGTGAAGCATGAAATCGAAAGACTTGAACGAACTCTGCGAGGAATACCAGACGGCGGACAGGGCGCGCAGACCCAACTACGGCAACCCGGACGGATTCGAACCGTGTCCGTTCTGCGGAGCGTGCCCTCATATCCGGGTCGAGGACGACGAGGGAAACTGCCACGATTACGACCCGGATTACGAAAAGAACCCGTGGTCTGGCCTGTGGTACGTTATCGAGCATACGAAGGATTATAGTCCGCGGCGAGGAAACGCCTTGAAGAATACTGGCGATATTCCATGGAATAGAGACTGCCTTATAGCGACTGAAGGTTTCGAATGGTGGGGATTTGGCAGCGTGCCGCATATTGGAGGCGACAAGGCCGTATTCAAGACGCGTAAAGCCGCCGTCACATGGTGGAACAGGATGGTCGGAAAGGCGTTCAAATGGAAATAAGCCGGACTGAAACGGTGAAGATCAGGCTTGAGCTCGGCAGGATCATGTCGGAAGAAGACGGGAAACTGCTTGAATCTGCCGAAGTGGAACGTATGGTATATTCGTAATAATCGATATGAAACTGAGATTTATAGATCGCGGCGTTCCGGCGAACAGACGTACGGCGTTTTTGGCGGCGGCGTTTTTAGGCTGCGCCGCGTATGCGAATAATATCGAATCGTGGAATACCGTTCAAGGTTCGCTAAAAGAAGATTCGTTTGAATTAGGCGCGTCGGAAGAACTGCGTATAGGCACAGACCAGGCGCAGACGACGAAGAAGATAGACGAAATCCATACTACGGCGTTCGTCGATTTTTCAGTTTTCGATTGGCTGTCGGTAGGCGTACAGGACGATTACGCGCTTCTTAGGAACGGTTCCGACACGAGGTACAGGCGCGATAACAGGCCAGGCGTGAATATCGCGGTAAAAGGGACTTTCGGCGGATTCGACCTGATGAACAGATCGCGGTTTGTGATGCGCGATTTGCAGGGAGAGCGCCCGTATTTTAGGTACAGGAACCTATCCAAGGCGTTTACTCCCGTTCTGTACGACGGTGCGTACCTGAAAGGCGTCAGGCTGTTCGCGGCGTACGAATGGTATTTCGACGAAGGTTCGAAAGACAGACGGATAAGGAAAAACGACAGGTTCTGCCAGTTCTGGACGGATTTCGGCGTCAGGTTCAGGTTGTCTGGCGTCTGCGCCGTAGATTTGTTCTATAGGCTCGCGGAACTTAAATCGGCGTCAGGCCATGACTGGAGTCCGGGCCATGTCGTCGGCACATGTCTGTCGTTTACGTTTTGATCGAAAAATAGGGATAGAAGCAATGCCGCATAAAGTCGGAAAGAAATGGAAATGGGGAAATATCGAACGGTCTTCCAAAGAAGATCTGCGTCGTACGGTATACGGCATATGGATGAAAAACGGCGAAAAAGGCAGTTTTTCCAAGTTCTGGAAAACAGGGAAGATGAACGAAAACGACGTAGATACGGCTAAGCCGATTCTTTCGTTCCGCAAAGTCGAACGCGCCGATGTTCCAATGCTGCTCGATGAAATCGATATATACTGCGAAAACGAACGCTATGACAGGAAACGGTTCGAAAAATATCTTTTTTCTGAAAAAGAAATCTACAGAGAAAGCAATTCTATGTACTATGGGCTTTTCGCCGACGGAATGTGCATGGCGCTTTCATACCTGAACAAGACTCCTGACGGATGCGTCCTGGTCGCGGAAATCCAGTGCGTTCTGCACGGATACGGACATATCCTGCTCGAAGACATTTTCAGGAGAAGCCCCGCCGTATGGCTGGCGGCCGATCCGTACGCAGGCGAAAAGCTGCTGGAATACTACAGAAGTTTCGGCCTTGAAGAAATAGTCCTTGACGGATCCAGGTTCGCCGAAGGAGGACAACAGAGCTTTTTCTTGAAGGCGGAAGGCGAAATTCGAACGAATATCCTGCGCATGATCCAGACGTTTTCCGCGTTAGGACCAATTCAGAATTAAAAGAAAGGGATATAACAACATAATGGAAAACTGCATAACCATAGAGATGCTTTTACGTATGCTCAGCTCACTGCCTCAAAATATTGTCGTCAACTTCGCGGAAATACGGTTTGACGGCGGAACCAGCATGGTCATTAACGGATGTATGCAAACAAACAACGCCGTACCGGAGATTAACTGATGAGCGACAGTTATTCAGCATGGTGCGAACGAAGATGTATTGGCACGGTTGACGATAGACGGGCGTGCCAAATGGTATAATTTAACAGTATTATTTTAGCTGTCAGATAAGTCAGCGTAAAAAAAGAAAAAAGAAAAAAGAAAAAAGAAAAAAAGGAAAAAAGTAAAATGGCAAGAAACGGATACGAAGACGGCGTGTATGACGTGCCTTCCGGAAAGAACTACCAGAGGGATATTATCCTCAGCGTCAACGAATTCTGCTTTGTACAGAACAAGTCGAACGGATCGATCAGGACGCATACCGGCCCGATTATCACTTCGATTTCAGGCCAGGAAAGTTTGGTTGTCTTCAATGAGAAGACCAAGCGTTTTTCGGAGACTCAGGACTTCGAAGCCGCACGTCAGCTTTTCGTATCGGCTCCTGAAGGCTGGTATATCGAACTGAAGAATCCTGCGCCAGACAACAAGCATCCGGAAGCGGCGCAGGCCAATTCCAGTCCGGCGCTTCAGATCGGCCGCAAAATCAACATTCCGGGCCCGAGTTCGTTCAGTCTTTTTCCGGGACAGATGGCGCGCGTCATCCGCGGCCACCGCCTGCGTTCCAATCAGTACCTTCTTGCCCGCGTCTATGACGCAGAGGCAGCGAAGAAGTTCAGCTCGTCTGGCACCGTGGTAGACGCGCAGGGCAATGCGGTCAAGACCGTCTCCGAAGACTATTTCGTAGGCCAGCTTCTCGTAATCAAGGGCACGGAGGTTTCGTTTTATGTTCCTCCGACAGGCATCGAGGTTCTTCCCGTCGAAGGAAGTCGCACTAGCGGTACCGCTACTTATGTGCGCGACGCCGTGACGCTCGAGCGCCTTGAATACGCCATTCTCAAGGATGAAGACGGAGAGAAGCGCTATATCCACGGCCCGGCTGTCGTGTTTCCGAAGCCGACCGAGTCTTTCGTCACTACTCCGAAAGGCGGGACGATTTTCCGCGCTCTCGAGCTTTCGCCGATCAGCGGCATTTACGTCAAGGTTATCGCCGAGTATAAGGATGACGCCGGGAAGACGCATCCCGTCGGCGAAGAGCTGTTCATTACCGGCAAGGATCAGATGATCTATTATCCGCGTCCGGAGCATTCTGTCATCCAGTACGACGGCAAGTATATGCACCACGCGATCGCCATTCCGGAAGGCGAAGGCCGCTATATCCTCGATCGTCTTACCGGCAACATCAAGACGGTCAAGGGCCCGCGCATGTATCTTCCGGATCCGCGCACCGAAGTCGTCGTCAAGCGCAAGCTGACCGACAAGGAGTGCGAGCTGCTTTACCCCGGTAATTCCGAAGTAAAGCGCTACAACGAATCCATTACAGAGCGCAGTGTCGAGCGCGCGGCGGCGAAAGGGCTTTGCAGCGCTACGATGGACAGTCTCGCGAACCAGTTTGTCGGTTCCGCCGACCGCGAGTCGACGCTTGCGTTCTTCGAGGCGAACGCCAACATCAGCCGCGGCACGTCGTATACGAAGCCGAGGACGATTACGCTTGACACCAAGTACGAGGGCGTCGTCACGGTAGACGTCTGGACCGGATACGCGATCAATGTCGTCAGCCGCGGCGGAAAGCGCGAAGTCGTTGTCGGCCCCGCTACGAGGCTTCTCGACTACGATGAGACAGTGGAGGCGATGGCGCTTTCGACCGGAAAGCCGAAGACAACGGATCATCTGCTGCATACAGGGTTTCTCCGTATCGAGAACAACAAGGTGTCCGACATCGTCCGGGCGCAGACGTCCGATTACGTTAACGTAGAAATCCACCTGTCGTACTGCGTCAATTTCCTCGAGAAGTACAAGGACAAGTGGTTTAACGTAGACAATTACGTCAAGTATCTCTGTGACAGGATTCGTTCGCTTATCAAGCGCGAGGTACGCAAGCATAGCATCCAGGATTTCTACGCCAATTCGACCGATATCGTCCGCGAAGTGGCGCTCGGCAAGTGTGACGGAGCTGTAGATATCGATTCTGCCGATTCCGATTTGCCTGAAGGCCGCTTGTTCAAAGAGAACGGCATGCTTCTTTCTGATGTTGACGTGCTGAAGGTCGGAGTGGATGCTTTCGCCGCCGAAATCCTCAACAGGCATCAGGCTGAAATCGTCAAGAAGACCGTAGAGCTTGCAGATGCCGCCGCGCAGCTCGAGACCGAGCAGAAGCTTGCGTCTGTGACGAGCGCCAGGACCAAGCTAGCATACGAGAACGAGCTATATGAGGCAAAGATGCGGCATGAAGTCGAGATCGACAAGCTCGCCAAGCGCGAAGACATCAGGTCTAAGACGCGTCTCGCCGAGCAGGCCGAGCGCGAACAGGAGAAGTCAATTCAGGCCACGCTTGACGCGATCCAGTCGTCGAAGATCGCCCGCGAAAAGGAAAAGGCCGATGCCGACAACCTGGCGCACAAGGGCAGGTATGAAGTCGAGGAAGCGCACGCCGAGAAGATGGCCGGAATCGAAAAGGCGAAGCGTGAATCGTTCGCCGATGCGATTAAGTCCGTAATTGCGTCGGTCGGCCCTGACCTCGCGAAGGCACTGTCCGACAAGGCCAATGCGGATCTCCTCACGACGGCGACGAAGAACATGAGTCCGTATGCCATCGCGAACGGCGCGTCCGTCGCGGATACCGTCGACAAGCTTATGCGCGGTACGACGCTGGAAGGTGTTATCGGCGAGCTGTCGAAATCCGTTCCGGCCGTAAAAGATTAACCGGTAGCGTATATCGGTCGATAATAGAGGAAGCGCGTATATCGTACGCGCTTCCTCTATCGTATACGGTAAAATCAAAAAAAAAATGTACGAAAAAGATGAAGAAGATTCGGCGCGGGCCGAACTCGTAAAATTAGCCGCCGACAATAACATGTATTTTGTCGTATGGTGGGGTCATTTCGGCAATTATTTCGTCGGTGTAAGGAACGAGCAGGGCCGGAAGCCTGAAATATACGAAGCCATGTACGAATCGTTTTACGATTTGACAGGCGACGATGAGATTATGTTCAGGTTCCGGTTCAAAGTAAACGACAATTCATCTGAAACGTGTTTTTCGTGGGTAGAGCTTCTGCATGAAGTCATGCCGTATATGGTAAAATCAATAGTGAAAAATTTAGGTTCAAAAGAATTTATTCGGCATTAAGAAGGGTTGTTAATGAAGGAAAAGATTGGCATATTCGGCTGTACGGCCGATCCGTTTACGCTTGCGCATCGCGAAATAGTGAAGCAGGTTCTCGAGCAGCATGCGGTAAACGCCGTCGTAATCGTGCCTACGATTGTCGATTGGCATAGGGTCGGCAAGATGAAATGGCTCGATTCCGAGCAGAAAATAAACGTGGCAAAGGCGTTGACGAAAGGTCTTGGCCTTGTATTTGTTGACGATACTGAGCTGCGTCGTAAGGAAATCTGCGCGGGAAATCCGGATCTGGAGGAACATGCCGTCAAGAACTGGCGGTTTATAGATACGCTTGTCCGTATCATGCTAGACAAGTCTACCGACAGTCAAGAGTTCTGGCCTATAATTGGCTCCGACGAACTTTTGAACTTCAAGAATTGGTTCGCGTGGAAAGATATTCTAAAGCTGAGCGGCGGAATTGTCGCGGTCGTAGGACGTAGCGGAAGTAATTTCGACGAAAAAAAGTTTCTCGAAGAGAATCCGGAATTCGACGGCAAGCTGAAGACGATAAAGATAGATGAAAAGTTTGCCGACATGTCAGCTAGCGCTATCCGCGAAAAGTATAAAGACAAGGCGCCAGGCGAGTACATCGACGACATGAACGCCGAAATCAGGAAAAACGAGGTGCCGCCTGCCGAAGTCCTTCTGCATACGCCGATTTTCGACGTGGTGAAAGGCGAAAAGACTGAGACCGGTCTGGAGCCGGTACTCGTTAAGGCGCCGGACTGGGCTACCGTCATAGTCGAGGAAAACGGCAAGTTCTTGACAGTAGAGCAGTTCAGGTACGGCGCCGGCCGCAACATCATCGAGTTCCCATGCGGTATGGTAGAGCCTGACGAAGATCCGGAAGCCGCGGCGCGGCGCGAGCTTGAGGAAGAAACCGGCATTCGCATAACAGACGAGAAATGTTTGGTGAAGCTTGGCGAGACGAATCCGAATCCTGCATTCATGACCAATACGATGCATTATTTCTATGTTAACCTGGATAATGTGTCGTATGTTTATACAAACCAGAAACTAGACGAGCATGAAAAAATAGAGTTTCGTTGGAAAGACAAGAACAGGTTCATGTCCGATCTTGCTGACGATGCGCATTGCTCGGACGGCAGGCAGATCCCGGCCATCGCGTTAGCCGCCGTGAAGCTCTATGAGAACGCGAGTAACTACCCGACAGGAGACTGACATGACGGTAGAGACAACGGTACAGGAGATGTTCGACAGATATCCCCTGATGTATTCGACACGTGAGGAGTGTTTTGACCATCTTTTCTGTACGATCGGGAACGGTTATGAATGGAAGTGGGGCCAGCTCGTTTACCGCGACAGAGGCGAATCCGGCTACGACGAGGCGTACGAAAAGGAAATCAACGAAGCTGACTACGGCGTAGAGCATTCGCGGGCGGAGCAGTCCGAGGAGAACCTGGACGAAAGAAGACGCCATGACGAGCTGTGGATACGCCATGGCCTGATGAAGCCTGGCGGAAAACACTACTGGTATCCCCTCAGCCGGAGGTATTCCAGGCTCTTCACGATTCCGGACGACGCAAAAGACGACTGGAAAGCCGCAGTCGAGGAATGCAAGAGAATGCTGGAGAAGGACGGCGTAGACTGGCGGAGCGCAGAATGATAGCGTACATATTTAAGCTGTTAAACATCAGACTTCAGCCGTACCAGGGGCCGCTTGCGCTGTCTATGTTTGTAAGCGTAATGCTGAACGCATATTCGGGTCCGATACTGTGTAAGACCGCCGTTACCGGGCTTCCCGCGCAGTGGCTTTCCTTTGAGACGGTCTGGTGCTGCATATGCAGTCTGCTAATCGGGATGTTCTGGAAGGGGAAGTTCAGGAAGGAGGCGCTGGACAATTTCATATTATTCGCCGTCGTCGAAAGCGTCGCCGGCATATGCCTGGCTGCGTGGCTGGTCACTGCTGGGTGGAACGTATGGGTATATGCCGCATTCTCGCTTCTGTACGTCAGCGTTGTGTCGATGACCATCAACCGGTGCATAATGGCGTTCAAGACGAAGATATGGAGCGAAAAGTCGCGCGAGGACCATGACAACACGGCGTCGGTCGTACGCGATTTGGCGTTGGTGATCGGCGGAACGTGCGCAATGCTGTTCTGTCCGGGCCTGAAGACCGCCCTCATGCTCTGGGGTGTCGCGTGCCTGGTAGACGACATAGGATGGATTATAACTTGGTTTAGGCTGAAAGACCGGCTGGAGGAGAAATAAGATGGAGCAGAAGCTCGCGATAGATGTTACGGTGTCCGGTTCGCTGAAGTCGGGATACAGGCTTCCGAACGGAGATATAGAGTACTTTACTGACAAGTCGGGCGGATATTTCGCATGGGATAGCGATAAACCGTATACGTTCAAGATTAACGCGCTTGCGATCGAGAAATTCCAGAAGCAGACATATCCTGTTGTAGACGTATCTATCAAGAAGAAAGACATTTCGAAATTAAAGGAATTCTGGTATAGCTTCTGGGACGTCAATAAAATCTACGACATAACGATAAAGACAGTAGGAAAGAAGACAGTTACCATGGTAAAGACGGTGTCAGGCGCTGTGGCGTACGTCGATGAAGACGTTTCTGTGTTCGAAAACGTTCTGAACGGCATAATTAAGAATTAAAGCATATGTACGATCCTGTTACTACGCGAGAATTTAACGGCCTGCTGCATATGGCCGTAGAAAAGCATAA
>Ga0310694_10001156_pt1 | contig 31003 bp, 29 predicted proteins | sample 174DNAGHGhighgp2_FD_203884 | JGI IMG/M metagenome (GOLD analysis project Ga0310694, IMG submission 203884) | Sheep rumen microbial communities from Palmerston North, Manawatu-Wanganui, New Zealand - 1742 DNA GHGhigh gp2 (v2) (version 2) | ecosystem: Host-associated > Mammals > Digestive system...
AGGAATGCGCTTCTGTCCCAGGAATCGGCAACCGTCCTTGGTAATCAGCACATCGTCCTCAATGCGGATGCCACCAAAGTCCTTGTAGGTCTCCAACTTGTCGAAGTTCAGGAACTCCTTGCAGTGCCCTGAGGCCTTCCATTCGTCAATCAGCTGAGGAATGAAGTAGATGCCAGGCTCGTCGGTTACCACGAAACCTTCCTGCAGTCTGCGACCCATGCGCAGGCAGTTGGTACCAAACTGTTCCAGGTTGGGGCGTGTCTCCTCGTCGAAACCTACGTATATCTGTCCCAGTCCTTCCATGTCGTGAACGTCCATACCCATCATGTGTCCCAGTCCGTGAGGCAGGAACATGGCGTGAGCACCCGCCTTTACGGCTTCTTCGGTATCCCCCTTCATCAGTCCCAGCTCCTTCAAGCGGTCTGTCATCATGCGACAAACGGCCATGTGTACGTCAAAATATTTCACGCCTGGCTTCGCCACTTCCAATACGTAGTCGTGACAAGCTTCCACAATGCTGTATATCTCCAACTGACGCTGGGTGAACTTTCCGTTCACGGGCATTGTGCGGGTATGGTCAGAGCAATAGTCGTTCAGTTCGCAACCGGCATCACACAACACCAGTCTGCCATCTTCCAACTTTGCTTCCGACGGATTACCGTGCATAATCTCACCATGCTGACTGAAGATGGTGGCGAAGCTCACCTGGTTTGCCAGCGAACGGGCAATGCCGTCCACCTGACCTCCAATGAAGCGTTCGGTCACCCCGGGTTTGATCAATAGCTGGGCGGTGGTGTGCATGGCATAGCCTACGTCACAGGCACGGTCGATAGCTTCGATTTCCTGTGCTTCTTTGGTAGAGCGCATCTTCACAACTGCCTGGATTAGAGCGAGTGATGCTTTCTCCTTCTGCTGCGAAGGATGAATGCCCAGCAGGTCCATGATCTGTATTTTCGTATCGAAACGATAGGGAGGCAGGAAGTGAATGGATTTACAATTTGACAATTTACCATTTACAATTTCCTTTAGTTGTGCCATCGGAGCAGTCTTGCTCACACCCACCTCAGCAGCCAAATCTGCCACCGATGGTGTGAAGCCCATCCATACAATATCCTCTACATCAATGTCGTCGCCAAACAACATTTCCTCATCATGGTCGATATCAATCACACCTACCAATCCGTCACGATGCTGACCGAAATAGTACAGGAATGATGAATCCTGACGCATGGGAGCGTAGCAGTTGGCAGGGTAATTACAAGGTGCATCATTGTTTCCGAAGAGCACAATCACCCCTTTGCCTACCAACTTTTTCAGCTCGGCACGACGCCGTATATAAGTTTCTTTTGTAAACATAGTTTGAAGTTATTAATAGTATTAAATAGATGTCAGTCTTTCAAAAGGTCGGGTCTCAGTTTCCTCGTGCGCTCCATTGCCTGTTCCAATTCCCACTCCCTCACTTTCGCCTCGTTGCCACTGAGCAGGATTTCGGGCACCTTCCATCCCTTATAGTCGGCAGGACGCGTGTAGATAGGAGCTGCCAGCAGGTCGTCCTGGAAACAGTCCGACAGGGCACTCTGCTCGTCGCCAATCACGCCGGGCACCACGCGCACAATGGCATCGGCTATCATCGCAGCCACCAGCTCACCACCCGTCAATACGAAGTCGCCTATCGATATCTCCTTCGTAATCAGATGGTCGCGCACGCGCTGGTCAATACCCTTATAGTGACCCGCCAGGATAATCAGGTTACCCTTCAACGACAGTTCGTTCGCCATGTGCTGGTCAAAGCGTTCCCCGTCGGGCGATGTGAATATCACCTCGTCATAGTCGCGCTCTGCTTTCAGGGCCGTGATACAACGGTCTATGGGCTCACACTGCATCACCATACCCGCACTGCCTCCGTAGGGATAGTCGTCCACTCTGCGCCATTTGTCCAGCGTGTAGTCACGCAGGTTGTGCAGGCGTATTTCCGCCAATCCTTTCTTCTCGGCACGTGCCAGTATCGATTCGTGTACAAAGCCCTCCAGCATTTCGGGCAATACGGTGATGATGTCTATTCTCATTTCAATTATGAATTATGCATTATGAATTATGCATTATGAATTATGCATTATAAAAGGCTTTGATGCGGTCTATATATTCTAGGCCTTTCTTGCGCCCCAGTAGATAGACCTTTTGCATCTGCATCGGGTCGTGCGATATGTGACCGATGGGTATCTTTTCGTCGGGACGAATCACCAGACAGCGGCCCAGTCGCTCGGCGTTTGCCACATATTCCAGCTGATAGTTGTACATCTGGTGCCGTTCGTCCAGGGCTTTCAGGAAGTGTGGGTATTTCCACAAGGCCATGCGCATCAGTGCCATCAGTCGGTTGTGCTCTTTCTGATACCCCAGCGGTTGCGTCAGTATTACCACGTTACGCTTGTATCCGATGCTCTCGAAATACTGCAGCGGTATCGAGTCGCTCACGCCTCCGTCCAGTAGTTTGTGCCCCTGCACCTTCACCACCTTTGATGCCAGTGGCATGGATGCAGAGGCTCTGAGCCATTCCAGCTCATCATAGTCTACATGGTCCATCTTGTGATACACAGCCTCTCCTGTCGTTACGTCCGTACATACAATGATGAACTCCAGGGGATTCTCTTCAAAAGCCTTGATGTCAAAGATGTCGTACTTGTAGGGCACCACGTGATAGCCGAACTTCGCGTTGAAGTAATCGCCGCTCAGCAATAGCGACTTCATACCGCTATACCGCGAGTCCTTGGCAAAACGGGTGTTGTAGCGGATGGCACGACCTATCTGGCGCGACTTGTAGTTACAGCCAAACGCAGCACCTGCCGACACACCAATGAGTCCGTCAGGCCAGACGTTGTGCTCCATCATCACGTCAGTAATGCCAGCGGTCCACAGACCGCGCATGGCACCACCCTCCAACACCAGTCCTTTCTTGCCTATCACCTCTTACCTCTTACTTCTTCCTTCTTACTTCTTACGCATTATATTCCTGCCAAGACTTGATCTTGATGTCGTTCTCGCCCAGTGCGGTGAACGCCTCGATATAAGCCTTTGCCAAACGAACGTTGGTCATCAATGGAATGTTGTGGTCAATGGCACCACGACGAATGCGGTAACCATTGGTCAACTCACGCTTTGTATGGTTCTTCGGCACGTTGATAATCAGGTCGAACGCATGGTTGGCAATCATGTCCATCACATTGTTCTCACCCTCTTCGTCGGGCCATGCTACGGGCGTAGCCTTTACGCCGTTATCGTTCAGGAAACGGGCTGTACCGCCTGTAGCGTAAATCTTATAGCCCTTTTTCACCAATTCCTGGGCAGGCTCCAGCAAGCTTACCTTGCCCTTGGCACCACCACTTGAAATCAGGATGTTCGCACCCTGCTTCGGCAGACGGTAACCTGTGGCAATCAGCGAGTTCAGCATCGCCTCGTTCAGGTCGTCGCCCAGACAACCTACCTCACCCGTTGAGCTCATGTCCACGCCCAATACAGGGTCAGCGTTCTGCAGACGGGCAAACGAGAACTGGCTGGCCTTCACGCCGATGCGGTCAATGTCAAACTCGCTCTTGTCTGGGCGAGAGTAGGGGGCATCGAGCATGATCTTCGTAGCCGTCTCGATGAAGTTACGCTTCAGAATCTTGCTGACGAAGGGGAACGAACGGCTGGCACGCAGGTTACACTCAATCACCTTCACCTCGCGGTTCTTGGCAAGGAACTGGATGTTGAACGGACCTGAGATGTTCAGCTCCTTGGCTATCTTATAAGCTATCTTCTTAATCTGACGAACCGTCGAGAAATAGATGTTCTGGGCAGGGAATACCATCGTGGCGTCACCCGAGTGTACACCGGCATACTCCACGTGCTCAGAGATGGCATATTCTACCACCTCGCCCTTGTCGGCCACAGCGTCAAACTCTATCTCCTTGGTCTCTGTCATGAACTTAGAAACCACTACGGGGAATTCCTTCGAAACCTCGGTCGCCATGCTGAGGAAGCGGTGCAGCTCCTCGTCGTCATAACATACGTTCATGGCAGCTCCCGACAGCACGTACGAAGGACGAACCAGTACGGGATAGCCCACCTCGTCCACAAACTGCTTCACGTCGTCAAACGAAGTCAGCGCACGCCACGCAGGCTGGTCAATGCCCAGCTTGTCGAGCATGGCTGAGAACTTGTCGCGGTTCTCGGCACGGTCAATGTTCACTGGCGATGTGCCCAGTACGGGAACACCCTGGCGATACAGCTTCATGGCCAGATTGTTAGGAATCTGTCCACCCACTGAGACGATCACACCACGGGGCTGTTCCAGGTCTATCACGTCCAGTACGCGCTCCAACGACAACTCGTCGAAGTACAGGCGGTCACACATGTCATAGTCGGTCGAAACGGTCTCAGGGTTATAGTTAATCATGATCGACTTGTAACCCAGCTTTCTGGCCGTGTTGATAGCATTCACCGAACACCAGTCGAACTCTACGCTCGAACCGATGCGATAAGCACCCGAACCCAGTACTACCACCGACTTCTCGTTCTGGTAGTAGTTGATGTCGTGCTTCGCCTTATACTGCTCGCCCTCAGGATTTCCAAACGCGGGCGTGTGCGTGTATGTGAAATAGAGGTAGTTGGTCAGCTCCGGATGCTCCGATGCCACCGTCGGTATGCGCTTTACCGATGGCATGATGCCACGCTCCTTACGATAGCGGCGCACGGCCAGGTTCTCCTTCTCCATATTGCCACCCTGGGGCTTCAGCACGAAGCGGGCTATCTGGAAGTCTGAGAATCCGCAACGCTTCACCTCCAGCAACAGTGCGTCGGGCAATTCCTCCAACTTATTATACTTCTGCAACTCATGCTTCAGGTCAACGATGTGCTTCAGTCGCTCCAGGAACCACACGTCAATCTTGGTCAGCTCCTCAATGCGCTCTACGCTGTAACCCTCCTCCAGCGCCTGTGCAATGGCAAAGATACGCAGGTCGGTGGGGTTCGCCAACTCCTCGTCCAGGTTCTCAAACTTGGTATGGTCGTTGCCCACGAAACCGTGCATGCCCTGACCAATCATGCGCAGACCCTTCTGCATCATCTCCTCGAAGCTTCGTCCGATGCTCATGATTTCGCCTACCGACTTCATCGACGAACCAATCAGACGGCTCACGCCTGCAAACTTCGTCAAGTCCCAGCGAGGAATCTTACAGATCATATAGTCAAGACTTGGAGCTACATAGGCACTCGATGTCGTGCCCATCTCACCAATCTGGTCGAGCGTGTAGCCCAATGCAATCTTCGCAGCCACGAAGGCCAGAGGATAACCCGTAGCCTTGGATGCCAATGCCGACGAACGACTCAGTCGGGCGTTGATCTCGATGATACGGTAGTCGTTGGTCTGTGCGTTAAAGGCAAACTGGATGTTACACTCACCCACAATGTTCAAGTGGCGCACGCACTTGATGGTGATGTCCTGCAACATCTTCACCTGCTCTGGTGTCAATGAACAAGTAGGAGCCACCACGATCGATTCACCCGTGTGGATGCCCAGTGGGTCGAAGTTCTCCATCGAAGCCACCGTGAAGCAGTGGTCGTTAGCATCGCGGATGCACTCAAACTCAATCTCCTTCCATCCCTTCAGGCTCTCTTCCACCAGAATCTGGGGAGCAAAGGTAAAGGCACTCTCTGCCAATTCGCGGAAAGCCTTCTCGTCAGGACAGATACCACTGCCCAGACCGCCCAGTGCATAGGCCGAACGAATCATGATGGGGAAGCCAATCTCGTGGGCAGCCTTCAGCGCATCGTCCATGTTCTCCACAGCGTGGCTCACGGGCGTCTTCAGACTGATTTCGTCCAGCTTCTTCACAAACAGGTCGCGGTCCTCCGTGTTCATAATGGCCTCTACCGACGTGCCCAGCACCTCTACGCCATACTCCTTCAGCACGCCCGTCTGATACAGCTCCGTACCGCAGTTCAGCGCGGTCTGTCCGCCAAAGGCCAGCAGAATGCCATCGGGGCGCTCCTTCTTGATGATTTCCGTCACGAAGTGGGTGGTTACAGGCTGGAAGTACACCTTGTCGGCAATACCTTCAGACGTCTGAATGGTAGCAATGTTGGGGTTTACTAACACCGAGGAGATACCCTCCTCGCGCAATGCTTTCAGCGCCTGCGAGCCCGAGTAGTCAAACTCGCCTGCCTGTCCGATTTTCAGGGCACCCGATCCGAGTACGAGCACCTTCTTGAGTTTCTTGTTCATATAATCTGTTGTAAATTTGGTTGCATACTGACCTGCAAAGGTATGAAGAAAAAAGGAGATACCCAAGCATCTCCTATTTAAAAAATGCAAACGTGCATCATTCCTGCATTTTTATATTATATCACCAACTCCCTGGGCAGGGTTATCACTTTCAGGCGTTCATACCAAATACGGTTGGACCCCTCAAAGCGCTTTTGCGTGTGTCCACTGATAATGTAATAGCTGGCTGCATATTCATCCATCATGTCCAGAAATACCTTCTTGATGCGCGAGCACTTCTCATTGATGGCATTGTCCAGCGGATTCACTAGGTGGTCCACGCCTTCTATGATTTTCTCTTTGTCCATCAGCTTTGCCGTTGCCATGTAGTATTTTGTCAGTTCCTCACGATAATTCCCTAGCTTCTTGAATTCTATGCCCTCAGGATGAGCTAGGAACAACAGATACACCGCCTTGTGTACAGGCTGCAACTCCACCTCTTTATTATTATAGTCCACCAAGAAGAATCGGTAGTCCTTCGTAATCTGCAATCTGCTCAGCTTGGCCCTTGCCGCTTCGATGCGCAGTTCTTCCAGCAGAGGTGCACCAATAGCCCTCAATAGCAAGTCTTTCCTACCTGCCATTTTCAGCTGTTCAGCCAATTGTCTGACCTGCTCAGCTATCTCTTCCGGACTATGCTGCATCACCTCCGTCATTCAGCTACATTCTTCGCCAACTTGCCCAGCCAAATCTTCCATTTCTCAATAATGGTCTGTTCCTTGGGCTCTTCCACCACCACAGGCTCAGGTATAGGCGCAGGTTCTGGCTCAGGGGCCTTCTCCACTTCGAAACTCAGTTCCTGTTCTTTCGCCAACACCTCTTTTATCGTGGATGGCTCTTTCTTCGCAGGCTTATACAGCTTTGGTATCAAGTCCTCATAGAAGTCGTCCTCGTTGCTGTGAGCATCTTTCTGCACCTCACTACGCAGGTCGTCCTCCAGACCCGTTGCCAGTATCGTCACCTTCGCGTCCTCGCCCAGCGAGTCGTCCGTTGCCGTACCCCATATCACATCGATATTCGGGTCCAGCTGGTCAAAGAACTCGTCTATCTCCTGCAGTTCACGCACAAAGATAGAATGCTCCTCGCTGGAATAGATGTTAAACAGTATGCGCTTCGCCTTGCCAATGTCGTTGCCATAGAGTAGGGGGGAGTCCAGGGCATTCAGGATAGCCTTTTCCACACGATGATCACCACTGGCCCTACCCATCGCCATGATGGCACCACCACCGTTCTTCATCGTCGTCTCCACGTCTTTGAAGTCACTCTTGATGCCCCCATCGCTTGGCAGTGTAATTAGTTCCGAGATACCCTTCACCGCATCCATCAATATATTGTCAGCCCGTTTAAAAGCCTCCTTTACTGATAACTCCGAGTCCGAATAAATGTCGCACAGCCTTTCGTTGTTCACTATCAGCAGCGCATCCACGTTCTTACGCATCTCGTCCACACCTTTCAGCGCTTTGATAATCTTCTTTTTCTTTTCAAAGTAGAACGGTATCGTTACCACGCCCACTGTCAGCAGTCCCATCTCCTTGGCTATGCCAGCCACCAGCGGGGCAGCACCAGTGCCCGTACCACCACCCATGCCCGCTGTCACGAACACCATCTTCGTGCCATCGCTCAGCAACTTCCTGATATCCTCAAAGCTCTCCTCGCACTCGCGCTTTCCCTGTTCAGGATTGCCACCAGCACCAAGACCTGCACCCAGCTGTATCTTGTAAGGCACTGGCGAACGCGACAGCGACTGGCTGTCCGTATTCATCACCGCATACGTCACACCACCCACCTTGTCCAGATACATGTTGCGCACGGCGTTACATCCGCCACCACCAACACCCACCACCTTGATGATGCCCTGCATCTGGTCCTTTATCTCTCTGTCAAAAAAAGGAAGTATATCTTCTGCCATCTTCTATATTGTTTTTTGTTCCGTTTGCAAAGTTAGCAAACAAATCCCAATTTTACAAATCTTCGCAAGCCTTGCGAGCATTATTTATTATATCGTCATTTTTGTTTTTTTTGTAGCTCTTCCCATAACCGTTCATATGCTGTATGGCATGATGATCCTGTTTGACACCAATAATGATGATGATAGTGGTATGTTATGGCCTTAGTCATAGCATCAAGTTGTAACGACACAGTCTCCTCACAACAACTTTCGTGACCTTCAAGGAAAACGGTAATTCCATTAGGAGTGTAAATGAGAGTTCGATGGAAAGTCCTCCCTTTGTAATCTTTAACGTCGTCTTCATGTTTCCCTCGAGAACCCTTGAATCGATTCATTAGCTTTTTGAATTCTTCACTTGTTAATTGGGCATATATAATAGGACAACCTCGATTACGACAACAGGTGTAACGGCAATCAGAACTGGTTTTATGATAAAGGTGAATAATCTCATAGCCTCCTTCTATATCGTAGTCCAATGCAAGTTTCATCCCTTTAGTGAATTTGTCTTTTTCTATTCTCAAGATAAACGATAAATCCTTGCGATCAAGAGAATCGAGTTGTGTGCTGTCTATGAAGATAACTTTCCTGTTCGTTATCATCTCTATTCTCTGGTAGTCTATTTCCGATGTGTTCTTGTCTGCTTCCTTCTTTTTCTCATTGCATGAGGCTAGTAAGGAGACCGTTAGTAATACACCGATTATTCTAGTTATTATTACCATCATTCTTAATCCTCTTCACTTATCAGACCCTTAATCTGGGCCATTGAGATTTGTGTTTCTTTAAAGTCAGCGAAACGCCAAATGTCATATAAGAAGGCACATGCAATCACTACAACTACGACATTTAGCCATAATTGCTCCTCTGTACTTATCAGAAAACTAACCATTGCTATTAATGCCAATGCTATTTCTATTCCCAATCTTCTAATCCTTCCCGTGAACAAAACAAAGCACCTTACATGTCCAAACTGAGATACCAAATTCGAGAATCCCTTTCTGAAACAAGCTCCAATACTGACTGCAAACAAGAACAGGATGCATATTCCTACCCCATCCAATCTGTTCTGCAACAACCATTGCCCATAGTAATTCGCAATACTGATCATCAACCACTCAATCGTTACAACCCACATTGCCTTAAACAAAATCGGGAAGCGACATTCCATCTTGTCAATCTTTACTTTTTCCATAGCTATATTGATTTTATTGTTGTTCTGCAGTCACCTTACACTTTTCAATCTCTATCAAAACATCACGCCGAATTTTATAGAAGTCATTAAGTACACTAACCAGATAATCTTTTAAACCAGGAATCTGACGGACAAACAACATATTCTTTTTTGAATGCACACCAATTTCCTCTGCCTCTTGGTTAATGGTATATAACACCGTACAATTGACGTGAGCGTTGATACGGTTAATCGTCTTCTGCATCGCGGCAAACTCATCCACATCACAATACGTTGATATGTGGTACCACCACAAATCGTAGATGTTTATGAAAAAGCAATCGTTGTCAGCCTCTATCATGAATTGTTCACCTTGATATGAGAAACGTATCCTGATATCATTCTCTTCCGTTCCTTCCCCATACTCACACCCCATTTCCCTCAATGTTTCCAACACCAGATCTCTAGTCTCGTGCACAATCGTGTCCATGTCTGCACTCGCATCTACAGGTACATCTACTGACGTATTCATTTTCACACTCGCCTCTTGGTCATTCTTGTACATCTTATAAAACATGTACACCCCAAGAAATGTTGCCATTACAATAAATCCTTCCATATTCACTACACAATTAAGTTTGACTGCAAAGTTAGGAGTATCTTACTATGTTTCCAAACGATTTTGCCCCGCAAGGCTTGTGAAAATACGATTTTATTCCCAGACCACTAATTCACGGGGTAGGGCTATCTTTTTAGCTTTGCCTCGCAATCCATCTATATAATAATGTCTGGCCATGTGGTCATCGAATTGACCTACAAAGGCACCACGAATCCTGGCACATTTCTCGTTGATGGAGTTGAGTAGGGGATTGGTTACATCCTCTATGCTCTGCATGGCTCTTTCTGTCAGTCCCCATGGTCTGATATCCGAGTAGATTTTCATCAACTCTTGCCTATAAGCAGGTAAGTCTTTGAATATGATTCCTTCCGGGTGCTTTAGGAAGAGTATGTACACAGACTTTACCAGTGGCTGCATGTGTATCTCTTTTCGCTCATCACCTATGAATATCCTATAGTTCTTGCTGATAGTCAATCTGAGCAGTGGCTGTTCAGTATGAAAAAGAGAAGATATCTCTTTCTCACTTATACCATACTCCTTGAGCTTCTGGAGTCTTTCTTTCACTTCTTCTACGAGAACGTTATAGAGATCCTGGTTTTCGTTGTTGATGCTTGTGTTTGCCATAGTAGTTAAGTTTTTTGGTTGTTATCCTTGTTGAAACAATCTCTTAGTTGGTGCTTGGCTCATTCGAACACCTGCTTCCTAATGAGTCGAAGCAGGTATTCTACTGCCTTTGGGGCCTTTTCTCGTGCAGCCGTCAGCTTCTGCAAAAACTCTTCCTCTGTGATGTCTGAGTTGAAGTCATCCACCAACTCACGAGGCTCGTCAGAAGTCTTTACCAACGACAATCCCTTCCGCTTCATCAGATATCGAAGCGAAAGAATTCCCTTGTTGTATTTTGGTCTTGCTTTGATCAACTGCTGCATTAGGTTCAGGCCAGGATCTCCGATATGGAGCTCATTGAGCATAGCAATCATATAGAGTACCTTGGTATCTGGAGTTGACATGTCAAACACATCACCCATCAGCACGTTCACAGCATCAGCCTCTTCATAGCGTTCGAGCTTAGCCAGACAGCGTGACTTCACATATAGTGCCTCCTGACACTGATGTAGCGACAGTACACTGTCAACATAGGCTAATGCTTGCTCGTATTCACCTGCATACAGACTTAATAAGGCAACAAGGAACTTGGGTGCCCAATGGTCTGAAGTCTTCAACTCTGCAGGCACTTCGTCTATGCTTCCAAAGAGTTCATCGTCACAGATTACTGTATCGAGAAATCTCTTCGCCTGTTGCATAGCTTCTTTGATGTCACTGGCCGCTGCTTTCTTCTGTACCAGCATCAGATACTGCTTTGCAGCTTCATCGTAGTCGTTGTGTGCCAAGAACTGATAGACGGCTTTGCCACTTTCAATCTCGCTGTTGATGATCTTCTCATCGTTATAACTGCTGGCATACGCCAACACTTCACGACTAGTGTGGGCATACTGAGGAATGATGGGGCGTGAAAGATACAGACCTCCCAAAGAACGCACACGACTCAGAGCTACATAAAGTTGTCCTGCAGCGAACATACCCCTACTCAGGTCAAGATAGAGTTTGTCGAAGGTCATACCTTGACTCTTGTGTACAGTGATAGCCCATGCCAATCGGAGCGGAAACTGTGTGAAGGTACCCATCAATTCCTTCTTCATTTTACGTTCCTCCTTATCGTACTCGTAGCTATACGACTCCCAAGAGCAGTTAGGCACTACGTAGGTTTCACCACCTTCCACAGTCACCTTTATCTCGTCCTTCGACAACTTGGTCACTTTGCCAATGGTGCCATTCACCCAACGCTTATGCTGGTCGTTACGAGTAAACATCACCTGAGCCCCCACCTTCAGCTTCATGGTCTTATCCACAGGGAAGCGCTTCTCCTCAAACTTTCCTGTGACAGTACCCTCGTAGGTGTACTCCTCAGCCTCAATCTCTGCCAGTCGCTGCTGGTTGATGGTGTCAGCAGTCCTATTGAGCGATGCAAGTGTGATGACTGCCCCATCCTCTTTCGTAGGCTGGCAGACGCGCTCGTTCAGATGCATCAGAATCTCTGGAGTTGTCTTGTTCAGTCGAATGCTCTCAAGAATTTTGAGGAAATCCTCATCCTCCTGACGGTACACTTTCTGAAACTCAATCTTCACCATTCGCATGCGCTTGATGACATCTGCCTTGTAGAAGAAACAATCATCCGCATGATAGAGGTCGTGCATCAGATCGCTTTCTGCACCTTTCTTCAACACTGGTGGCAACTGGAACATATCACCCACGAAGATCACCTGCTTACCTCCGAATGGCAGTGAAGAGCGCAGCGTCTTTCGCATCGTATAGTCGATGGCATCAATGATGTCGCAACGCACCATCGACACCTCATCTATAATAATGGTGTCTGTATGGATCAGCGTCAGGATTCTTGCCTCGTTCATCTTGCCCATCGTGCCTGGCGTACAGACATCCATAGGTAGTCCGAAGAATGAATGGATGGTATCTCCACCCGCAAGAATAGCTGCCACACCAGTTGGAGCCAATGTGATAAACTGCTTATCTACCATCTTCTGCACATTACGCAAGAAGGTTGTCTTACCTGTTCCTGCACGTCCTGTCAGGAAGAAACTACTGTTGGTGTTGGCAATCAGGTCGTATGCCTGCAACTGCTGCTTGTTCTCTTGGTCGATCATGTTCTCCATAGTCTTAGTGTTGTTCAAGTTTTGGAAGTATTTGGGTTAAACGCGTGTTGAAGTCCGGATCAAGGAAGCTCTTGTAGCATCCATTGATTAGTTCAGAGGCCTGCGCTGCAATCTGCTCTACAGGAGTGCAGATCCGCTGAGTTTTCATGACGCCTGTCAGATAGTCTTTTACCATCTGCTCCGACTCTTTTCGAATAAACTCCTCGTTGCGGAACACCTTGTCGAAGTCACGCTTTTGGATGAGTTCCATCTTCTGCCCGTTGAAAGCATAGAGTTCTATGCCATCGATGTAGGTCCAACTGTGATACAATCCAACCTTCTCCACGATGACAATGCGGTCGCAGAAGCGGACTCCAAGGTAGTAGCGGTGTCCATTGCCGCTCTCGTATTGGCTGCAGATGAACATCTTCTGACTGTCATCCCAAGTAGGGATATTCACACGCGGCGTGCCGTATGTCGGGAGGATGCTGTCAAACAGGTTCTTGTTGATTGCTTTGGTCAATGTTGCCATAGTCTTGTCGGTTTTGTTTGGTTTATAGTTGTTGATTATTCACTCTTCATTCTTCACTCTTCACTTTCGTCAGGCCAGCTGCTTGGGCTGAGTTTCCTCAACCATACTTCTTGCAAAGCCAGACAATTCCTGGTCACTGACGTGTGCTCCCTGAAGCTTCATCTGCCCTTCCAAGAATCCCTTCAGCATGAGAATGCTCTGCTCCTTGGCGAACTGCTCGCTAAAGATGCGATAGTCGCACCCACCCCAGTACTTCTGAGCAATCAGTGTTGCCTTCTGGCCATCAAAGGCGAACAGCTTGATGCCATTCAGGAAGGTGTGGATATACCCCTGTCCAAGGTCGTAATAGACCACCAATCTGTTCGACAGACGAATCGCCTTGTAGTACATATTCCCAGCAGCGCTGGTGTATCCCTGGGAAAGAAATACGTTCTTTGCTGCGTTGTAGGTCACTTGCTCGCCAGAGAGTGCTGGAAGAGTCTTAGTTACGATTGCTTGGAGTGCTGTGTTCATCATAGTAGTCATCCTGTGTTTAGTCCCCACCACTATGCATTTGCAGCATCAATCTCGAGGTGGTATCGATGATTGACGCTGCAAAGTTAAGGAGATTTCTGCAACCTTGCAAGAAAAACAACCTTGTGAACGGTTCCGTTCTACTTGGAACCGTTTTCTATTGCCTCAAAACCGTCCTTGTTATAATGGAATATGCTCAATGAGGCCTAAGGCGTTGTTCCAGGAGTAAGCTGACTGGATGTCTTAATCCTTATTCTAATGGAATATGCTCTACGAGCGAGGATAACATCCACGTTGGTACAATTGGTGCAGGTGTCTTAATCCTTATTCTAATGGAATATGCTCTACGAGAATTGCATTTCGTTAGCAAAGTCTAACAAGTTCGGAGGTCTTAATCCTTATTCTAATGGAATATGCTCTACGAGATCCAATACGATAATGATGATGTGGAAAATGAAGTCTTAATCCTTATTCTAATGGAATATGCTCTACGAGTCAGTTCACAGCAGCACAGAAGGAGTCTTGGAAGTCTTAATCCTTATTCTAATGGAATATGCTCTACGAGACATTATGTAATATGTGTCATGGTAAGTACGGATTTAGTCTTAATCCTTATTCTAATGGAATATGCTCTACGAGAGTCATTAAAACTTGATGAAAGAGTCGCAGCCAGACGTCTTAATCCTTATTCTAATGGAATATGCTCTACGAGCAGCATTTACTTGATTATTCATCATTATATCAAAATGTCTTAATCCTTATTCTAATGGAATATGCTCTACGAGTAGCTGACTTCGTAGCCAAGGTAAATACCTACTGGTCTTAATCCTTATTCTAATGGAATATGCTCTACGAGGGTTGCAACTTATCTTTCTAAGAAAGATGCACAAATGTCTTAATCCTTATTCTAATGGAATATGCTCTACGAGCCTAATTAACTTGGTTGCAATACCCGAAAGTGTCGCGTCTTAATCCTTATTCTAATGGAATATGCTCTACGAGTGGTTATCTCAGTTGCACAGCATTCAATCCTATGGTCTTAATCCTTATTCTAATGGAATATGCTCTACGAGATCGCTGCTGATGGGTCTACTATTCAGTGTCCCAACGTCTTAATCCTTATTCTAATGGAATATGCTCTACGAGAAAATCTTTTGAAAAATACCGAACACGAGGGCAGTCTTAATCCTTATTCTAATGGAATATGCTCTACGAGGATTAAGTCTCGCGAGTATAAATCAGTCGATGAACTGTCTTAATCCTTATTCTAATGGAATATGCTCTACGAGACAACATCGATTTCACCACAGTAGGGGAGTTTTCGTCTTAATCCTTATTCTAATGGAATATGCTCTACGAGAAGTTTTTCTGCACCTATAAGAATGCAGAAACCAAGTCTTAATCCTTATTCTAATGGAATATGCTCTACGAGCACTGAAGAGCCTCATCAACGGCGCTGAAGGTTTGGTCTTAATCCTTATTCTAATGGAATATGCTCTACGAGGCAAACGAAATGCTGCCGTTATGGACGCCGTTACTGAGTCTTAATCCTTATTCTAATGGAATATGCTCTACGAGAAGTCACACTGTCTTAATATATAGCGTAATATTTAATATGTCTTAATCCTTATTCTAATGGAATATGCTCTACGAGAACGGCGCGAAGTACCAGTGTTTGACGCAGAGGCGTCTTAATCCTTATTCTAATGGAATATGCTCTACGAGACAACGGTGCAGTACCAAACAGAGAACTCTTTTACGTCTTAATCCTTATTCTAATGGAATATGCTCTACGAGCAAACATTAACTTAAGTTCCACAAATAAAATCGTAAGTCTTAATCCTTATTCTAATGGAATATGCTCTACGAGGTGGCGCAAGTCCCGCGAGTATTCTAGCATGCGTGAGTCTTAATCCTTATTCTAATGGAATATGCTCTACGAGGAGTACGAAGCCTTCCTAGCAGCTAAGCGTGCAGTCTTAATCCTTATTCTAATGGAATATGCTCTACGAGGGTTCGAAAATCGTGTACTTAAAGCAGTTTGGGGCGAGTCTTAATCCTTATTCTAATGGAATATGCTCTACGAGAATATATAGCGCAATCATATGTTTAATCAATAAATTGTCTTAATCCTTATTCTAATGGAATATGCTCTACGAGGGCAAAAAAATATACAATTCTCATTCACAGGCACTTAAATACATATAGCCCCTACGACATCAACAGATAACGCCAAAAAATACCCTTCTTTCTAAAGGGCTGCAAAGGTACAAATAAAAAACAATATGTCAAAGAGCGATTTTGTTAATCTTTTCTAAAAGAATAACGTTGTCTTGTTTTGAGTGATGACATCAAGATTGATGTTTTGCCCAATAATCTTCATACTTCTGAGAATATCTGACGAGACAGGACAAATAATGATACTATCATGGTTCTCATAGAGTGATTGAACCTCTACCATATCACATTTAATTTTTTCATACTTCTCCATGCTGAGATTTGCCAGGAATATGGACTTCTGTATACGATAGCAGCCCATGCGTTCCAGATATTTTACGATGTTGTATCTCACCTTATTACTTTCAATGTCGTACATGATAAAGAATAGCATTTTACCTCCTAGTTTCGCTGTTTGATGAATAAGTCCTAATATGGCATCGATACGCTGCTGAAGTGTTGGCATATCATCGGCTCTTACCGCCAATCGGTTGATGACAGGCGAATCTTCAAGACCGGATCGTTGTAACTTTCTCAGCACTTCAAGATAATGCGATGCTTCTTTCTTTGCCATCCTTACAACTGATAAATGAACGATTGTATCAATTGGGCTGTCACGTCGTTGAGCTCACTATTCGTACCACTCCTTGGTGACTTCACCACAGAAAAGCCTCTTTTACCGAAGAAGAGATTTATTTCAGCCAGTTTCATCCCCATGTTGATTCTAATCTTCTTACCATATTGAATGTCGATAATCTCCGAAACTACAAGTCCAGTATCTTGAATGTAAGCCACGAGGTCGTCGATAATCAGATTCAACTGTTCAGGTACAAAAGCATCTGGTCTTTTCCTAACAGTCCTGGAGTTGGGATGTAGCCGTTGCTTAATCCTGTCCATGATTTCCTTATCTGGGTCAGATGGAGAAGTATCGTCATCTTCTTGGGGTATCGTCTTCTCTTCCTTCTTTTGTTTCGCCATCAAGTCGAACATCGACAACGGATCAGGTTGTACATAGAGTCCCATATCCACTGGCTCACAGTCATTATTGAAATAGGCATCGATATCGACACTTAGGAAACATGCCCTTGTCACATCAGAGGTACGTTTATCAGCTACCTGTTCCAGTTGATATTGTTCGGAAAATTTATGTAAGAACTCCTTATAGAATAGAGAGTAGAGCCCTGAATCATAGCAGCGCTCACATAGTCTGAACATCACTTTGACACCATCTTCACTGGGCGAAGTAAAGGACATCAGAATTCTCTGGTCATCACGAATGCGAGCCTTCACCATCTCAACGGTTAGTCCTTTCTCGCTTAGGTGATCAATATCCACAATAAAGCATTCGGTATAGCCAAAGTCTTCTGTGTTCCGATAAGGAGGATTGAAAATACCACAAACAACGTATGGAAGTGTCCGCTTCTGTTCATTGTATTGTTTAGGGGCAATCTGATAGGCTATTCTAAGTTGCCTGATTTTTACGTCCACGTAGGCTTCAGGATGAACGATACGATTGTATAGTTCAGACTCCTCAATTTTCTTCAGCGGATCCTCTGCCGACTGAATGTTTGTGCCAATCATTATCATTTCTCAAACCTTTTTAGTTTCTGAGCCAAATTTTGTACATACAAATTCATGTGAGTGAGTCTTGATCTGACAACTCCTCCTTTAGAGATTGTCTCGTCAAGATAATCGTTAAAAGACTGAATGAGTATACGTCGTCCGAGAGGCTCTAGCCAAAACGACCCGTCCTCACGAATAGAATAGCATTCTTCGGTAATCCCGTTTTGAGCCAATAGGGTGAACACTACGTAGTCCACCCATATACGATATAGTTCGATAACATCATATACCAAGACTGGACGGTTGTAATCATCACGATGAAGAACACCGATATAAGGATCGATACCAGCTTTTATCAGCGCACCTTCTATCTTACCATACAATATACCATACCCATAGTTCAGAAAGGCATTGGCCACATCAAGGGCAGGATGCTGACTACGCTGCTCAAACTGGTATTCCTCTGGCAAATAATTGACAATGGTGGCGAAATAGATACGTGAGACCTGCCCTTCCCACCCTCGGAGTGTCGGTGCTACGTCACTCACTATCTCACCTTCCAGTTTACTAACCTTGTTGCGATAGTCTTCTATGCGGTCAATATTTCTTTTTCGTTCCTTTTCTAGCCCAGTATCTCGTGGTTGTAAAAGCAACATCAAGGCCTGTTGGTTCTCCATCTTCTGCATGATAACCTCTTTAATCCATTCAAGTGCAGCATGCGAAGAAGTGAAGTTGAGCTGTCCTTTGCGAATGGTGGATATGGAGCCATAGCGTGGACTCCAAACCCTGCCTATGGGATGTCCACCCTTATCCATGAACATCACGTCAATTTCATGTTCTACAGCCAACATCACGGCGTCACTCGTAATCTGTGCACCGCGACTGATTTGTATAGACTTTATGTCATCTACAGGGATGCGATGCCGCTCGCCCTTCTTAGTAATGACAAAGGCCTCGTTATCACGGTTGAGCGACACACCAAAGGTGTTCAGAATTAGTTCCATAGGCTATGACACTTACTATACGTTTAATACTCTCGAAACTTCACGAAAGAGAATTCAGATACCTTTGTTCCATCATCGTTATAGGTTGTTTTGCGTTCGGTGGTTGAAGCTATGCACTTAATCCCCATCTCTTTGAGACGAGTAACAACCATGAATGTGAACGTCATTTCGCCCATAATGTGGACGATGATATCTTTTGATTCTGCAAGAGAGACTATTCGTTGTACATAATCCAGAGCCAATTTTTCCAACTCATCATCAGAAGCATTTGGAGAAATTTGCGGAAAAGGTATGTCGAGAAGCTCCCCATAATTCTGAGAAGCCTCTCTTTGGCTGTTGTCCCAATACCTGGATGGGTGATTACTAAAATTAACAAGCAACATAATTGATTTTTATCTTGTACGTGCAAGAATTTTCAAAATAATCCGGCCTAGTTTTTCGATGTCATCTGGGGTAAGTATTCCTTCTTCTCCCATGGAAGCATGATTATACTTGTTCCTACACTCATTGTGAAGCCACACAACATCCCAACGCATTAGTTTAATAAATTCTTGAACAGCAAAAGAAGAAATAGAAGATTGTACTATCTCAACTATTTCTGTTGAGCACTTTTCCCAATCTTTCTCTCGATAGTCACCCCATCGCAACAAGGCATTAGAAGCTCTACGTTCTTCAAAGACACGGTCGTCAGTGCCAAGACGCTGACAGAAATCGGTCGTTAGATTCTCATCAAGTATAGTTGCGGCCTGTTGATAGAGTTGATGGTCGTAGCACCACTTTGCCGCTTCATATCCGTTCTGTATGCTTTCGGGATTCATTGTATCGGTTGACTCAAAACGCTGTAACGAATCCTGAATTTTGTCGATAATTGGAGGTATCGGAGCAATAACCTGCTTAAAAACATCTGATACTTGTTCATAACAATTCATGACACGATTTGTCGTGGTACCGCTCAAAATGTTAGGACCTAAACACAGTTTCATGTCATCCAAGAAATCTTTTAGCGACTTTATATAGTCGTCAAGATGTTCTTCAGCCATCCTTTTGTCGATGTTTTTCTTTCCTCTTTCTCTCAACAGTGGTATGAGCGCATTGTCCTCCTTCAGTTCTTGCAATTTCTCGATGTTCCCGTTCTGTATTAGATCGGCAGCAGCAAATGTCCAGTCTTGCAGCATAGAAAGTGGAAGAATATCCATCAGTGGAGCCTCGTTGGTGACAATATCTCGTGCTTCATAATTGCCATAAGAGATGTGTTTTACTTTGACTCCTTTGAGGAACTTGGCATAATTGCCAAGTACTAGCACCAGCATTGGAAGATAGCGAAAACTGTGAGTAAGATCGAAATACAGCTCATCGTTTGGTTTAAGAGCGTTATAGACAGTATTAAAAATTGTCCACATCTCATCCTCGCTCTTTCCATCAGGAATTGAAAGTGCTTCCATAGGACAAGGCAAATTCATATTCTGAAGAACTTGTTCTAATCCTAAATAGTCATCTTCCTCTCCTGTTATTTTATTCGTCCTCTTAGTTTGACTCCAATTGGTCTTCCTTGCTCCATCAGTCAGAAGGATGATGACGCGGTCAACGACATCGCCATCATTGTTTTTCGTCGTCCAATTGCTACGAACCTTCAGATATTCCAATGTAGCCTGTTGGATGAAACGAGTTTCGGTTGAGCAGAAACTGCCTTTAGTGTATTTACAGGCTTCATAATAGCCCGTTCCTAAAACTGATATAAATACTTTCCTAGCCATAGTCATGCGATTCCTAATTCTTTGCGCAGTTGGTCAATAATCTCTTTGCCTGCTACTTTTTCTAGTTCAGAGAGTTTGCTTTTCAGTTTCTTCATCTCACTAGCATTCAACTTTTGGCCTTCACTGATAAAAGCGCTTTGTTCTGATTGAGCAAAAGTGTGTCCATCAGACTTCAGCCATTTCACAGTTGTTCCCACCAAATTGCCTGCTGAAGTCTTGCCTTTGATAACCTCGGAAAGTGGTTGGCTGAATTTCTGTTGTGCATCTTTCTGCTCTTGCAGACGATACTCTGCGATAGATTTCGCATTCTGACATACAGCCTTCAACTGAGCAACCTCTTCCTTCTCAGGATACAAAACGGCAACTTTCTCCAAGTTGTCTATAGCATTATCCCAAAGTTCTGAACTCATATCCTGCTTTGCTTGGAGAATGAGTCGGTTATATTCTTCAGTCTTCTGCTTTTCCAACTCGACTGCTTGCCTTCGTGCTTGCTCGGCAGCAGCTTTCTGTTGTATATCAATTTCACGCAGTTTGACAGCATTCAGAATTTTAGTTTGCTGGTCTTCATGACGCTGTTGAAGAGCCTGTTCTCGCTTAGTCGCTTCATCTTGACTCAAAGCATTCAAACGTACAAATCCCATCAGTTGCAAACGATGATTGTATTCGGAAATCTTTCTTGATTTATACTTCTTCTTTCCTGCATGCCGTCCATCTGTCCACAGCTTTGTCTTGTCATAGTCATCATATTGCCAGTCACCAGTGATAGAATGGAAACCTACGCCTGCCGACATCTTCATCAGGCAAGAAGAACCATCCGAAGGAATCATTGAAAGAAGTGTCTCTATGCAACTGATTACTTCATCTGACCTTTCGGCATCATACTTCTGAAAGAAAGCACGTTCCTTCAGCAAGTATGCTTTGGTGACATCATTGATGACTTGGAATAGACAATTAATTGGTTCATTCAATAATTCTCGTTTCTTACTGGCGTATGGCGACTTGGCATTTCCAAATTTCTCTAACAGACCAAAAGCATTGACTGCTAATGAAATGTTACCTAATCCTTTTTCACCAGGAGCCACACATTCATAAAGCGTATTGAAGCCTACGGGATTGTAATCCCCAATAGTCTTATTCATTAATTGTTTCCAACCACCCAACCATTCTTCACCTCCTTTTCTCAGATTGAACAATTTGGTGTTGACAAGCACTGTCGATGGCATCTCCACATCGCCAATGCGAATGAAGCGCATAAAGTCCGTCCCATCTTTCATGGTGCCAAACACCTCTTCGTTTTTCTCTTCATCAGTGCGCAGATAATTGAACAATGCAGAGCGTATAGAGCCTTTAATGGAACTGCCTGCCACCAAGGGCTTATCGTAAAATTGAGTGCGCAGAAATGACTTGATGTTATTCTCTGTCTTTACAGGCAAGTCAAATACATAATGTGACAGTTCACTAATCTTACTACCCAGTAGTTGACAGATACCAGAGTCATCAGATTTCAGGAACAAAGCCGTAAGTGCCTCAACATCCACACCAGCTGCTGCCACCTTCTGCATGTCGATGACATATACCTTGCCTTCTTTCTGCACAAAGTCAAGACCTTTCACCCACTCATTATCATTGCCTGCCCCAACAGAGAGTGGCGTTATGACTTCTAATTCTATGGGATATCTTTTATCTTCCATATCACTTCAATTTTATAGGTAACATAATGGCTTTGCCGTTTCGCCAGATATGGTGTGTTATCTCCACATCTGTATTTTGGGGCTTCAAGTCCACAATCTTGCCCAAGACGGTAATGGCTTTTTCTTCATCCTTACGGAACACCGAACCTGGCACAAAGCCATAGATAGCATTTTTTCGTAGCGTCATATAGGGATACGTAGTAATCCAACCACCGCGGCGCACAAAATCGTAGGCAACACGTTCTGAATTAAACAGTACCTCCAACTGCTCTTTCGACTCAGGAATGAAAAGAGAAAGAGACAGCTGGTGATTAGCATCCTTGGGCAAATCTATCGAAAGCGTATCAGTTGTATATTCGAAGAAGCCATATCCTACGTTCCTGTCTGTTCCGATTCCTTCCATAGAAAGGAAATGCAGCGCCTTCTCCAATAATGCAGTATCTCCTTCTGCAATGAAATAAAGCCCAGCATCATAACGGAAGAGAATCTTGTCAACATAAAATGGTTTGGCATCCTCCTCAACTGTTCGGCTTACTAATGTTACACGCTGGGATACTTCAGACCTAACAAACTCCTTACTGCCATTAATGTCTTCAGGCAATTCGTATGTTGTCAGATAGTTTCCCTGAATATAGGGGATGTAACTATCTGTTCCATCAAATAATGATTCACCAGACAGGACAGAGGAATAGAGGTTACTATCAATCCATTGCACTTTCTTCACCGTTTTTGCCATGGTGACATCTGCTAAGTCAGCTTGTTTGGCTTGCATCGGAATCGGCAGAAAATAAACGGGCGTACTTTCCTTATCTTTTTGGAAATAAGGGAACAGACTGCTCACCGTAAATCCCAGTTCGCCATCCTCTGGCAAGTTCTCCCCATTCTTTGCCAAACATGACATGAGGGCAGCATATAGAGCGTCAGACTGGATAATCTTCTGACTGTTGCCCAAATCTTCATGCTGGTCACTGATATGAAGAGGAGCTGTAAAATGCAACTTATAGATTTTGAATGTTGCCATAATTGCAGATATTTATGCTGTCCAGTTGTTGGCATCAGAGAGTTCTGATTTTTTCATTTCTCCAAACTTAATCTGACCATAGCCACGAGAGCCGCTGCCACCTAGATAGTCGTTTTCAAGTAGGCGGATACCCTTCTCGAACATGGCGATTAATTCTTTCTCGTCATCATCATCCCATACATTGATGATAAATTCGGCATTGAATTCTGCTCCAGCAGGAACGCGTTCGGTCTGTCGAGGATGTTGAGCAATACCTTTAACACGGTCAATGACATTCTCGAACTTGTTTTCAGTATATGGCATATCCAAATTATCGCAGTTCAAAAGCATCTTCTTTGAATCATCGCTCAGCATGGCGTCTCGTACAATAATCTTAGAAGGCTGATTACTGGTGTTATTAGCCTTACTTTCAGTAATACCGAACAGGTTGTTAACCTTTTCGTCAAGTCCGACTTTTGGGGCACCTGCTGCTTGTTCCAGCAAGCAACGCATCTTACCCTTCAGAGAACTTCCGGGAATGTAAGGTACGTCACCCTTTGATGCCAATTTAATGACAGGATTGTCGATTCCGCCAATCTCAACATTCTCACTGTTACCTCCAATATGAAGACCTGTTATAAGGGTTATAGAGGTGTTTATCTTAATCTTCTTAACTAACTGTTTCATCGTCTTAATATGTTTAGTTTATTATTTCTTTTCTGCTGCTTTGTGGTAAGCCACGACAGCCTCGAAGGCTGTAATAAAGTTTTTAAATGCCTTTGATCTGTCTGGACTCTTCAGAACTTTGTCTATGGCATCAGTTATCACCGTATAGAAATCCTCTATCTTCTGAGCTTTGTTCCTTCTCCCATTCAGTTTAGCCCGTCCTACGGCATAGGCCAACTTTGGCTTTAGCATCGTAAACTCAGTTTCGTTGAATTCTTTCATCATCTGCTGACGTTTTACTTCACCGAAGAACTTACGTAGTTGACTTGTAGTCAGAGGTTCTGAATCAAAATCGTCAACTGCTAAATATTCACCAAATCTCTCTGCGAACTGAACGGTTACGTCAGTTACCTTGTTTTGAATTTCCTCTTTGGGAATTAAATCATTCTTGTTCCAACTCATAGTTATATTGTTTTTAATTATTAATCTCGTCCTTTAATACCAATTCTGCCCAGCGGGCTGCAAGCGCAATCAGTTCCAGTTTACGTCCATCATGATAGTCTATCTCATGATCTCTTAGAGAGCGACAGAAATCACAGACTGTCTGGTTATTCTCATAGCGCTTCATATAACGCGTCAAGTAATAACTGATATGCCAGATGTAACTGAAATCCTCTGGCTTACCTTCTTTGCGAAGCATCTTGTTCCGTTCTGCAATAGAAGAATATAGCATAAGTTTATGCAGGATGCCCTTGCTGAGGTCATAATTATCTATCAGACTGACAAGCTGCTGCTTGAAACTCTTCACATAGTCAAACTCCTTATCCCAAGAGATTGTTTTACCCAACATGTGAAAAGCATTCTTCTCGCCATTACGGAACTGCTTGGCAGCATTTTCTGTATCACCTGCCAACTCTGCAGCCTTAGAAATCGGGAACTTGGGCTGCACCACAGCAATGCCACCGGAGATACTGATGCCATCATTGCCAAAACGATCTTTTGTTTCCTGATGGATACGCTCTGCAAAATCAATCACTTTGTCCCAGCGCCCAACAACAAACAAGTCGTCGCCACCAGCATAGATAATATTCAGATATGGTTTGAAGGCAGGCTCTTGCTGAATAATCTTTGTTTCCTCTTCAAAGAAATCTACCAATCGCTTTGAGAATGTCTTATATTCAGCAATAGAATTAAAACCTTCGATAAAACGTTTTCCAAGGCCATCAACATCCATTCGCAGAATACCGAGATCTGTAGAACCTGCATATTCCTCAAAAGTTTTAAAACCTTCTTGCTGACGAAGCCCTTCACCTAATTGAATTTGTTGACGGACAGATGGCAATACATATCCATCATCATCACTTAAAGCTTCCATCTTGACACAATCTGGCGATTCAATTCCTGTTACCGCGCAGACCTTAGGTTTTCCTCCCACAGATATAGAATCAAAGAAGTCTTGATAATTCTCTGTAAGAAGGTCTTTAAACTTCTGATTCTTCTGATGTACGAAATCTGCATTAACTATTTTCCAGAGATAGCCAGGCTTCTGTCTTTGGGCATCCTGGCAATCTATGGTGCCATCAGGATTCTCATTGAAAGCCACATAGCTAATGTTCAGTCCAAGCTGACCTTTGTGCTCTTCCCAAAGATTCTGCTTTGATTGTTTGGCACATGTTTCGACAGCTTGTACAATCTGGGGAGTATTATCTGTCAAGAGATAGAATTTGCCACCCGAACTGTAGATGACCTCTACTGTTTTGGCTCCGTTGGCTTCTACAGCACGCTTAATGTCGGAACACACGTTCTCCATCAATTGGCGGAGATAGTAAGAACGACCTTTCAGACTGACGGCAGCCTTCTTTGACGAGATGTTATAAAGGAACTTCTGAATTCCAGACAAGTCCCCTCCCACAAATAGTTGATTGAAAACTTGATTATGTTCCATTCGTGGTTATTGATTAGAATTATTGTTATTGTCTTTATCTATTTTTACTTGGTGTACAATTCCACAGCCGATACTGGCATTCTTACCAATCCCGATATTGTTGGGGATAGACAGATTGCACTTGAAATCAGCGTTGAATGCCATTAATTTTATCCCTTTATTAACCATCAGGTAAGGATCACTTATCTCCGTAATTTTCAGAATCAGTTCCTTTTCCAGATGAATATTCAGCCCTTTAAGCATAGAGAGGAGATTAGCTTTCAGAATATTCTCAAGGAAAGTGACCTTTTCCACCACTCCCTCAATATCCTTATAGCTTTGATAGTTCTTTGAATTAAGAGGCAACCATCTGCTAATATGGTAGCTAAACATGTCCTGCCAAGTCTGTACTAGTATTCTGGAAGGCTGTATTCTACCGGTATTACATGTAATCTGACGATCCCCGATAGTTAATGTGCTGTTAACCTCTGTCAGGAACTGCCCAATAATATCTACACCTTCTTCAATACAGACAATGGCTGCTTTACCTCCTAATCGTTTGTACTGTATTAAAGGATAAGCATATCTGAACTTTTCATCATCCAAATGATTGTGAAAAAACACATTGGGGTGTTCGCCAAGGCTATGTATGACAGCACCTCGAAAAAGCGGAATCTCATTCTGGTGAATCTCCGTATCGAAATTTACTGTCAATGTTCGTACGTACTTCATATATTCGTTTTAAGTTAGTTTTGCGAGCCTTTGAATCTTAAATTATTGCAAATGTACAAATTATATTTGATAACAACAAGTATTTTCCACATTTTAAATAAAATGGTTAGAAATTTCTTTTATCACAGCAGCCAATTCACTGTCTTCTGCACCAAGCATAGACATGGGTTTAGCGTATGTGACAAAGTTATTTTTATCTATATACACTCTTATATAGGAATAAGAATTACTCGTTCTCATATAATAAACCACGCTGTAATCCTCTGGATGTTCAACGACATTAGTAATCTGTACCGACAAGCCATCGCATGCGGAACGTATCATATTAAACAGTCTTTCACGAATATCATCCGAGGGTGTATAGTCGAAAACAAACGGAAGTGATCTTTCGTCGTTTAAGAGCATCAGCACTAACGAAGTATGTTCGTTTCGTGATACAGGTATAGCAGGATGGAATATTCCTCCCATCTTGTAGCGTATGTCAAACCTGTCAATTCCGCAAGGTGTTTGAATCTGGTAAACCTCCAAATATGGTTTGCTAATTACAGAAGCAACTGAGTATGGGGTCCCCTCCATATTATACATGATACAATGACACTTTGCTTTCAGATAGTTTTCAGATTTTTCGGCATGGAAAAGGGTTGGTTCCACAGCACCAACAATTCGACACTCTGATGGCATGTTCTTACATTCCTGAATAGGTTCTATTCGGAACTTATCAAATGGAGTCACATGTGGTAAGTTGGTAACATATAATGTTTTCTGTGCACGTGTTGTTGCAGTATATGCCCATCTCAGACTGTCATCATTCAGGCCTGTTCGGTCGGTATAGTCAACAAACACCTTGCCCCATTCTCCACCTTGGCACTTATGTCCTGTAACTGCATACCCATATTTAGCTCTGATGGCATTATAGTATAAATCAGACATCAGAGCATCAGCAAAGGCTTGGGTCCCCTGTTTCAATTGGGGGTTACGCATACAGAAATTAATATACAAAGCACGATTCTCATCAATGGAAATAGATGCCTTATCACTCGTCAAGAGATCTTCTATCAGCATACATTGCATAGGATTACCGTTCCCGTCTGGCACAACTACTTGTACAAAGTTGATAGTAATAGTGATGCGCTTCCTCTCGCTACCAACCTGAGCATATACGGGAGCAGACTGTTGTGTTCTTGCTCCTATTTCCAGGACAGGGACAAACTCGCCATTCATACGCCCTAACCTGTAGTTGTTTTGAGTAATAAGCAAAATATCGTTTACCTGAAGTGGCATATCGCTGCCATATAGAGAACAACGTATGTCACTATTATATTTACTGGCTGCTCTATTTGAATAGCATATCACAACACTATCATGTTTGCCAGACTGTTTCCTATAGTCAAGATACTTGCTAAGGAATTGATCTGGTGAAACCGTTTCAACATCATTTTCTCTTTCCTCAAACAAAAGACTATTGCGTTTTTCTTTCTTTAATAAATCACGAATCATCATAGCATTCCTCAAGATAACGCTGTCACCTTTTTGGCGCAGCACCTCTGTCAGTTCTACTTCAACTGCCTTTAGACCTCGTTCCTCAAAATAAGACGCCCTTAATGCATTAGATACATTCTCGCCAACGGGAGGAAGCTGAGCTGGATCTCCGACAAAAATTACTTTACCGCCAAAATCGGGACGAACAAAATCTAACAGGTCCTCCATCAAGTTATCAGTACCAAACTCGAATAGTTCATGTTCGATTTTTCGAGAACAAACCATAGAAGCCTCGTCCACAATAGCAACTATTTTACCACCGTATTCATTCTTTCGTACAGGGAATACAAATTTGAATTCTGCCTCAGCGACATCCTTTACATTTTTAGAAACCACACATGCCTTTTCATAAATAGCCTTGTGAATAGTCACTGCAAGACGACCAGTTTTTGCAGAAAGAACCCGTGCGGCTCTTCCTGTAGGAGCCATCAAATAAACTTCCCTACTCTGGGCCAAATACTCAGCAATGACTTTTACCATTGTTGTTTTACCAGTACCTGCATATCCTTTAAGGATAAAGACAGATGCGTCTCCATCCATAAAATCTTTAATAGCGCTGAATACTTGCTGTTGTTGATTTGTCAAATTCATATTGTTCCTCCAATTTATTATATACTACCCTCTATCTTCTATCAGGCTTGTTACCACCCTTGGCTCTTTTCCCTGTCGGATGAATCGTCAATGCTATTCTTCGATTTTGACTATCATACACTCTAACCAGGAATATGTCACCAATAGATGCCTTTTTCAGTAGAGGCATCAATGGCATACGAACAAATATCTTTTTGGTTTTATTCACAAGACTTGCTCTTTCCTTGCCAGCTTTATTGGTCACGACACCACTATATGTCAACTCCACAACAGGAATATCAGAATAAACATATTCCTCTGCCTTTTTAACGTTGTTCCGATAAAACTGTTTGGCCTGAGCGGAAGGGGTAATACCCAATAGCTTATTCTGAATCAAATAAGCATCACCGACAATATTCCATCCATTGCCTTTGTATGTTCTCATATACTGCTCAACCTCGTAAGCAGCCTGTTCCTTATTGGTATCAAACAGCAGGTTTGCCAAGCCCAATCGAAGCTCGCCAATAAATTCTTCTTTTCCCATCATAGTCATTGCTTTACAATATAGTGAGATACGGACATCTTTGTCCTCACATATATCGCCAAGGTGCTTCCATATAAACCATTCTGGTGCTGTCCTCAGAATGTTTTTATATTCTTCAATTGCCTTGTCGGTATTACCCTGCCAATAATAGAGCTGGGCAATATACATCCCTAAGTATCTATTGCTGGGGCATTTCTCTTTGATTGAAAGAAAGAATGGAAAGAGATTATTAACAAATTCTTTCGTATGACGTGTCTTTAACTCCTTGTATAAGCGTGTAGCCACGTTCTCTGCAAGTGACTGGAACTCAATAGACTTACCATTCTCTGCAGTTCCTTTCCCTGGCACGAAATCTTCTTCACGCAGGTTCTCCAGTTTCCACATCATGCAGAATTCAATAAATTTGAAATCGTTCTCATGCTTCTTTTCAAGATTAGCAGCCTGCATCATAATACATGAATGCAGGATACTTGGTTTGCAAGACGCAAAAGCAAAATAGAAAGCCAATGCTTTTCTTATATCTCTCGAAGACAATTTTTCCTCATTCTTTTTTATATAACGATAGATAGTCCACCCACAAGGTTCCTCAAAAAATGATGGAATCTCCTTGGCTTCAAAATGCGGCAGGAGTGTTTGATATGCTTCATCATATCTCATCTCCTTTCCCAATTGATATGCCTTAGCAATATCAGGTGCTAATCTCATGATATGTTCCTGTGAGTTGATATCCATTTGTTATACCTATTTATTCTTTTTCCTTTAGGTTAGTTTCCACCACTAAGCATTTGCAGCATCAATCTCGAGGTGGTATCGATGATTGACGCTGCAAAGTTAAGGAGATTTCTGCAACCTTGCAAGAAAAACAACCTTGTGAACGGTTCCGTTCTACTGGGAACCGATTTTTATGACAATATGCAATCCTTATTCTAATGGAATATGCTCTACGAGAGTATTATGTTATTTACAAAAGCAACGGAAGCCGGCATGTCTTAATCCTTATTCTAATGGAATATGCTCTACGAGAGCAAAAAAATATACAATTCTCATTCATAGGCACTTAAACACATATAGCCCCTACGATATAAACAGATAACACCCAAAAACACCCTTCTTTCTAAAGGGCTGCAGAGGTACAAATAAAAAACAACATGTCAAAGAGCAATTTTGTTAAACTTTCCTAAAAGAATAACGTTATCATTATTTCTGATTATTTTACCATAATATTCATCGAATGCGATAACAAGATATATTAATCGTCGTATTGCATCATCTGATTCACAAGAGTAGCCTTAATTTGTTCTCTTAATGACTGGGGACTAACCACTTCAAGATACTGACCATAGGCAAGAATCTTGCCTTGTAGTTCCCGATTGGGCTCGATCGTTAGCGTAACCTCACCATAGCTTCCATCTTCATGGTCTCCAAAGGACATCGTTTCCTTCTGGCTATGATGCAGAGGTTTTGTCAGCAGCAAGCCATGCTGATACTCTGTCTTTGTTCGAATGACAATTTCCTCGACCTTAGCATCCTTCTCATGGGTGACACCAACGATATTATTAAAATACTCCTGATAGAAGCCTTTAGACGCTGGGATATACTCTATATCGTTGACTTCACAAACCTCGCCAACAATTCTGTCCAAGGGCACATTGTATGCCTGATAGGGTTCTCGATTTGCTTCGCCAAAGACGAACCAGCGGCCATTATACTCCTTAAGATACTGAGGATGGAATGTCAATGAAAAGGTATCCTGCCCAAAGGGATGATAGTCAAAACGGAGAACTTTCTTATCGGTAATAGCCTTAAAGAACACTGGCAAAAGATGAATATTGGTAAGGTCCTGTTCCATGCTTGAACTAATGTGCATGTCACCATCTTTTGCTTCTCTGTTTGTATCAAGCAACAATTGTGTATTCTCGAAGAACGATGAAAACCAACTTGCAGGCATGATACCAGCTGATGCCTTACAAAATGCAGCATAGTCCTCTATCGACTTCTGAACGACAGCCTTGCGCT
>Ga0310694_10001157_pt1 | contig 31000 bp, 21 predicted proteins | sample 174DNAGHGhighgp2_FD_203884 | JGI IMG/M metagenome (GOLD analysis project Ga0310694, IMG submission 203884) | Sheep rumen microbial communities from Palmerston North, Manawatu-Wanganui, New Zealand - 1742 DNA GHGhigh gp2 (v2) (version 2) | ecosystem: Host-associated > Mammals > Digestive system...
CCTTCTCACCTACAATCACCATGTAGGGGATACGCTTCAGCTCGTTGTCGCGAATCTTGCGGCCCAACTTCTCATTGCGCAGGTCGATGCTACCACGTACGCCCTGCTCGTTGAACTGCTCAAGCACTTTCTTGGCATAGTCGTTATACTTCTCTGACAGAGGCAGAACAACCACCTGATCGGGTGTGAGCCACAGAGGGAAGTGTCCGCTGGTGTGCTCGATAAGCACAGCTGTGAAACGCTCCAAAGAACCGAAGGGTGCACGGTGAATCATGACAGGCGTCTTCTTCGTGTTGTCCTCGTCGGTATATTCCAACTGGAAGCGCTTAGGCAGGTTGTAGTCCACTTGGATGGTACCCAGCTGCCAACGGCGTCCGATAGCGTCCTTGATCATGAAGTCAAGCTTGGGACCATAGAAGGCAGCTTCTCCCAGTTCTACCTTGGCAGGCAGACCTTTCTCCTGACAAGCCTCCTGGATGGCTTTCTCTGCCAGAGCCCAGTCTTCATCGGTACCCACGTACTTCTCATGGTTGTTGGGATCACGCAGGCTGATCTGTGCCTCGAAGTTGAAGCCGAAGGCCGACAGCACCACGTTGATGATGTCCATCACATTGAGGAACTCCTGCTTCACCTGGTCGGGACGACAGAACAGGTGTGCATCATCTTGAGTAAAGGAACGCACGCGCGTGAGACCGTGCAGCTCACCGCTCTGCTCATAGCGATAGACTGTACCAAACTCAGCGATGCGCAAGGGCAGGTCCTTGTAGGAACGGGGCTTCGAAGCAAAAATCTCACAGTGGTGAGGGCAGTTCATGGGCTTCAACAGGTACTCTTCGCCTTCCTCGGGAGTCTGGATGGGCTGGAACGAGTCCTTACCATAGTGATCCCAGTGACCAGAGGTGACATAGAGGTTCTTTGAGCCGATATGCGGAGTGATGACCTCCTGATAGCCGTAGCGCTTCTGCACCTTGCGCAGGTGGTCCTGCAGACGCAGACGCATATCCGTACCCTTCGGCAACCAGATGGGCAGACCCTTACCAACCTTGTCGGAGAACATAAAGAGCTCCATCTCCTTACCAATCTTGCGGTGGTCGCGCTTCTTAGCCTCCTCCAGCATCACGAGATACTCGTCGAGCATCTTCTTCTTGGGGAACGAGATACCATAGAGACGCTGCATCTGTTCACGGGTAGCATCGCCACGCCAGAAGGCGCCAGCCACGCTGGTCAGCTTCACTGCCTTGATCTCGCCTGTATCCACGAGGTGCGGACCGCGGCAGAGGTCGGTAAAGTTACCCTGTGTATAGGTGGTGATAGAGCCATCCTCGAGGTCCTGCTCAATGTGCTCGCACTTGTAGGTCTGGCCATCAGCAGCAAACTGCTTCAATGCATCGGCCTTAGCCACTTCCTTGCGAACCACAGGTTCCTTCTTAGAGGCCAATTCACGCATCTTGTTCTCAATGGTGGGAAAATCACTCTCCTTGATGCTCTCGCCGTTGGGCAGCAGCACATCATAGAAGAAACCGCTCTCTATGGCAGGACCGAAGCCGAACTGAATGCCAGGATACAACTCCTGGAGTGCTTCAGCCAGCAGGTGGGCTGAGGTGTGCCAGAAAGTGTGCTTACCCTGCTCGTCCTCGAACTTATAGAGCTCGATTCTTGCGTCCTCGTTGATAGGACGGTTCAACTCCACCGTTTCGCCATTCACGCCGCAAGCTACTACGCTGCGTGCCAGAGCCGGCGAAATGCTCTCGGCAATCTGAAGTCCGGTTACGCCCTGCTCATACGAGCGAACAGATCCGTCCGGGAAAGTAATGTTGATCATATTTACAATATATGTTTAAGTTTAAGCGGGTGCAAAGGTAAACAATTTACACCAACCATGCAACAAAAATGACGAAAGATTGTGCAGTCTCAGTTTTTTTTCGTTATTTTGCATGCTGAATCACGACATCGATGAATCAGAGAACCAAGAAAATCCTGAAATGGACGGGTATAGCGCTGCTCAGTCCGGTAGTACTCTTTGTACTGCTGGTCGTGCTGCTCTATATTCCTCCCATTCAGAACTGGGCTGTGAAGAAGGTGGCTGAGTATGCGTCGGAGAAGACAGGCATGCAGATTACCATTCAGCACGTGGACATTGGTTTTCCACTCGACATCGGGGCCGACGGGGTGCTCATCATCCAGGAGGGCGACACTGTTGCCGACATCCGCCGACTGGTTGCCGACGTGAAGTTCTGGCCCTTGCTGGGAAGCAGGATCGAACTGGAGCAACTGGAACTGAACAAGGCGAAGATCAATACCCGCGAATTCATCGAGGATATGGGCATCAAGGGACGCTTCGACCAGCTGGCCTTCCACACCACACCCGAGGGCATCGACCTGAAGACCGAGATCCTGCAGATGCACAACGCCCGTCTGAAGAATGCCGACCTCACGATTATGCTCAGCGACACAGCCGTGATCGACACTACCGACATTATCCAGTGGAAGATCAAGTTCGACCAGCTGGCTGTTGAGAACTCACGGTTCAAGATCCTGCTCGACTCGGCAGCCCACTTCGACGAGCCCACGACAACTATCGAAGCTTATATGGGACAGGCCGTTGCCAAGGACGGACTCATCGACCTGGCCATCTCCAGCTATGACATAGGACATCTGGACTGGAAGGAAGGACGCCTTTCCTACGACAGTCTGTTTGCATTCAACGACCTGCACCTGGTCTTCGACGACCTGCACTCGCAAAGCCCTGACACCCGACTGAACATCAAGGAAGCCCAATTCGTGGAGCCAAATCTGGGACTGCAAGTCACCCAGGCATCAGGGCCCATCGCCATCGACTCGTTGGGCATCCGTCTGCCCGACTTCCGACTGGCTACCCCCTACTCTACCATCCAGGCCAAGGCCGACATCGACTACGACGCCCTGAACGACTCCATCGACACGGGCAGTCAGATGAACATCGAGATGGATGCAGCCATCGGCAAGAGCGACCTCATGCTGTTCCTGGGCGACACACCTGAAATGTTCCAAAAGCTGTGGCCCGACCAACGGCTCACCATCAAAGGCTCGCTCTCAGGCAATGTACACCACGCCACCATCTCCCAGCTTATCGTAGAGTTGCCTCTTGCCCTGCGTGCCGAAGCATCGGGCACCATCAGCAACCTCCTGGATACCGACCACCTGCTGGGCCAGCTCAACTGGAAGGTAAAACTGCTGGTCCTGAAGTTCCTGCAGCCGTTCCTTCCTGGTCTTGGACGCGACTTCAATATCCCCCACGGACTGAATATTGAGGGACGCGTGGAGATGGACGGACCCACCTACAAGGCCGACGTCGCCCTGCAGGACGGTAACGGATGGGCTACCTTGAAAGGAACCTTCAACACACAGGCTATGGCCTATGATGCCAAAGTCAACATCCGCAATCTGAACATTCATCACTTCCTGCCTCGCGACTCGCTGTTCACCTTGACAGCCAATGCCACCATCAGCGGACAGGGTACCGACTTCATGAAGCGCAGCAGTTGGCTGAAAGCCGATGCCACCGTCAGCAAGCTGCGCTACGGACATACCGACATCGAGAATATCAGCGCCACAGCACGTCTGAACGACGGACACGCCATTGCCACCATCAACAGTGACAACAAGATGGCAAAGGGCTCTGTGAGCGTCGATGCCCTGTTGGGTACCAACGACCTGCGAGGAACCGTCGAGACCAACTTCGCCCGACTGAACCTCTACGACCTGGGGCTGAGCGATGAACCTCTGCACATGGGACTCTGCGGCGACTTCGAGGTGGAGAGCGACATGAACGTCAGCCACAAGCTGTCGGGACTCATCGAGGACATCTACATCAGCGACAGCGTGAAGACCTTCCACCCCGAGAAGGTGGGCCTTCTACTGAACACCAACCCCGATACCACCTATGTCCGCATGCAGAGCGGCAACTTCATCGTCAAGTTCGATGCCAACGAAGGCTACGAACCGCTGGCCGACCGTCTGTCGCTGATTGCCGACTCGCTTGGAGCCCAGTTCACGCGACACGTCATCGACCAGACCATGCTTAAGCAGATGCTGCCCCACATGCGACTGTACATCAGCAGCGGACGCAACAACCCGTTTGCCGACATCCTGCGCACATCGTCCAACATCCAGTTCAACGAGATGCTGGTCGATCTGAACACCTCGCCCCAGAAAGGGCTGAACGGCGGCGCCTACATCTACGGACTGAATGCAGACTCCACCCGCATCGATACCATCCGCCTGACCCTGAGCGACCGCGCCGAGGGGCTGAGCTACCAGCTGCTGGTGAGAAACAACAAACGCAATCCGCAGATGGTGTTCAAAGCCCTGCTCGACGGACGCATCTACGATTCCGGCGCCGTTGCGGGCCTACGCTTCTACGACTCCGAAGGGAAGATGGGTCTGCGTCTGGGAGCCTACGTAGCCATCGAGGACGAGGGCGTGCGCTTCCGTCTGATGCCCGAGCGTCCCACGCTGGGCTATAAGGAGTTTGCACTCAACAAGGACAACTACATTTTCCTGCGCAACGACAGCAAACTACAGGCCAAGATCGATCTCATTGCCGACGACGGCACAGGTATCAAGGTCTATTCCGAGGAGCAGGATACGGACCTGCTGCAGGACCTCACCATCAGCTTGAACCGCTTCGATCTGAACGATCTCACGGCAGTCATCCCCTATTTTCCCCATATCACGGGCATGCTCGACGGCGACTATCACCTCATGATGAACACCGATCACCAGATCTCGGTAGCCAGCGACATGGAGGTGAGGCAGATGGTCTATGAAGACAGTCCCATGGGCGACATCGCCGTGCAGTTTGTGTATATGCAGCGCGAGGACGAGACCCACGCCGTCGATGCCACCCTTACCCGCAACGGCATGGAGATAGGCACGCTGCAGGGCGAGTACCGCACGGGCGTCAAAGCCATCGACGCCGACCTGCAGCTGACCCGCCTGCCGCTTCTGATGGCCAACGGCTTTATTCCCGACCACCTCATCGGCTTCAACGGCTATGCTGACGGTACGCTGAGCATCAAAGGCACCCTGAGCCGTCCCAACGTGAACGGCCAGATACTTTTGGACTCGGCAGGAATGGTCAGCGAGCCCTACGGCATACGTCTCCGCTTCAACGATGCGCCCGTCAGCATTGAGGGCTCCAAGCTACTGTTCAACGACTTCGCCATGTATGCCGTCCGCTCGGGCGACGACCGCTCCACAGACGACAACCCGCTCAAAATCCAGGGCTCAGTGGACTTCAGCAACCTGGACCGCATGCGGATGGACATGCAGATACAGGCCAAGAACTTCCTGCTCATCAATTCCAAGCAGAACGCCAAGTCGGTAGCCTTCGGCAAGATGTTCGTCAACTTCTTTGCCAGACTCAACGGCCCCATGGAGATGCTGAGGGTGCGCGGACAGCTCGACGTACTGGGCACCACCGACCTGCGCTACATCCTCCTCGACTCACCACTATCCACCGACAACTCGTTGGACGAACTCGTAAGATTCACAGATTTCACCGACACCACGCAGACGGTTGTCCAGCGCCCCGTTCCCGACGGACTCGACATGGACCTGGGCATCAGCATAGATCAGGGAGCCCATGCCCGCTGCGACCTCAACGCCGCGCAGACAAACTACGTGGATCTCTACGGCGGCGGCAACCTGCGCCTGCGCTACAACAGCGACGGCCTCAGTCTGACGGGGCGCTACACGGTGGAGAGCGGTTCCATGAAATATTCGCTGCCCATCATCCCGCTGAAGACATTCACCATCCAAAACGGCAGCTACGTGGAGTTCACGGGCAATCCAACCAACCCCACGCTTAACCTCACGGCAACAGAACACACACGCGCCACCGTGGGACAGGAAGGCGAGGCCACGCGTAGCGTAGCTTTCGACTGCGGCGTGGTGGTCACCAAGACCCTCAGCGACATGGGGCTGCAATTTATCATCTCGGCCCCCGAGGATTTGAGCGTGGAGAACGAGCTGCAGGCGATGGGCGCCGAGCAGCGCGGCAAACTGGCTGTGACAATGCTGACCACCGGCATGTATCTGGCTGACGGCAACACGGGCGGCTTCTCCATGAACTCGGCACTCAGCTCGTTCCTGCAGAGCGAGATCAACAACATCACCGGCAACGCCCTGAAGACCCTCGATCTGAGCGTGGGCCTCGACAACACCACCGACGCCAGCGGACAAATGCACACCGACTACTCGTTCCGCTTTGCCAAGCGCTTCTGGAACAATCGCCTGAAGGTGCAGATTGGCGGCAAGGTGTCGACGGGCGCTGAGGTGCAGGGACAAAACCAGTCGTTCTTCGACAACGTGTCGATGGAATACCGTCTGTCGCCCACCGCCAACCAATACGTCAAGCTGTTCTACAATCAGAACGTCTACGACTGGCTGGAAGGCTACACCGGCGAGTACGGAGCTGGCTTTATTTGGAAACGCAAGCTCGACACGTTCGGCGACATATTCAAACTTTCGCATGAAAAGAAATAGACTATCATATCTGCTGCTGCTCAGCCTGCTCTTCGCCTGTTCTACAACGAAGAACATTCCCGACGACGACCAGCTGTTCGTTGGTCTGAGGCCGATTTCCTACGTGGACGGCGAGGGGGGCAGTCACTACGAGCAGACCCAGGAAGAAATAGAGGCGGCGCTGGCTACGGCGCCCAACGGAGCGCTCTTCGGCAGCAGTTACTACCGCACGCCCTTCCCCTACGGACTGTGGATATGGAATTGGGCCGACGGCTCTCACGGCAAATTCAAGAAATGGATGAAAAAGGCCTTTGGCAAGGCCCCCGTACTGATGAGCCAGGTGAATCCCGCCCTCCGCGCCTCGGTTGCCAAGTCGGTACTGCGCAATCACGGCTTCCTGCACGGCAGCGTCAGCTATGAGGAGGTGCCGATGAAGAATCCACGAAAGGCCAAAATTGCCTACACCGTCAAGTTCGACTCGCTGATGGTCGTCGATAGCCTTGCCTACACCCATTTCCCTGCTCCGATGCAGCATCTGATCGACTCCACGCTTGCCGAGGCGCAGGTGAAGGCAGGCTCGCCCTTCGCCGTGAGCAATCTGGACGCTGAGCGCACACGCATAGCCCAGCTTATGCGCAACAACGGCTACTACTATTACCAGCCGTCGTACGCTTCGTACCTGGCTGACACCTTCGACATTGCCAACCACGTGCAGCTGCGCCTGCAAATGGCCGACTCGCTGCCGCCACAGGCCCTGCAGAAGTGGTATATCGGCAAGATAAACGTCGAATTGCGCCGCTCGGCCATGGAAAGGCTCGACTCCACCATCGTGCGCCGCATTCTGACCACCCGCTTCAATGGGAAGCGACCGCCGGTGAGGCCCAGCGTCATCATGCGCGACATGAAGCTGCGCCCACGCCAGCTTTTCAACTACGATAACTACGTGGCCTCGATGAAGGCGCTCAACGCGAGCGACGTTTTCAGCTCCGTCGATTTCCAGTTTAAACCGCGCAATCAATTCTCATCTCTCACCTCTCATCCTTCATCTTTCAATGACACGCTTGACCTTACGATGAGCTGCATCCTCGACAAACCCTACGATTTCTACGTAGAGACCAACGTCGTCAACCGCACCATCGGACGAATGGGCCCCGAACTCAAGATCGGTTTCACCCGCCGCAACGCGTTCAGGGGCGGTGAGCGCCTCGACGTGAACCTGCACGGCTCGTACGAGTGGCAGACAACGGGTCAGGGCAGCAACATGAACACGTATCAGTATGGTGCCGACGCCTCGATCGAGTTTCCGCGCATCGTCCTGCCCTGGAAGCTCAGCGAAGGTCCCAGCCGCAGCAGCCGACAGAACCGAGCAGCCGGCAAACCCCGTCGCCGCAAGCATTTCTATGCTACGCCATGGACGGTGGCCAAGGTTTCGACCGACGTCATCCGACGACCCAGCTACTATAAGATGCACATCGTGTCGGGCGAGTGGATATACCGATGGCAGCCCTCGGAAACCAGCCGTCACGAGCTATCGCCACTGACGCTGAAATATCAGTTCATGAACAGCCACACCGAGCGCTTCGACTCACTCGTCTCCACGAACCCCTATCTGCTGGCCACCATGGACGATTACTTCATCCCCAAGATTCGCTACACCTACACCTATGCCTCGCCCAAGAACTACCGCAATCCCATCCGCTGGGAAACCAGCATTGAGGAGGCGGGCAACCTGACGGCTCTCTACGACGTCGTCATACAGGGCAACGGCTGGAATCAGAAGGACAAGACCCTCTTCAAGAACGCCTACTCGCAGTTCCTGCGTCTGGAGACCGACTTCACGAAGACCTGGACGCTCGACACCAAGTCACAACTGGTGGCCCACGCGAATTACGGCATTCTGTGGAGTTACGGCAACTCCGAAGACGCACCCTTCAGCGAGCTGTTCTACGTGGGCGGTGCCAACAGCATCCGCGCCTTCCCTGTGCGCAGCATCGGACCAGGCGCCTTCGCAGGCTTCCCCTTCAACAAGCAAATATCCTATCTCCTTCAGAACGGCGATGTCAAACTAGTGCTTAATCTGGAGTACCGCCGCAGGCTTTTCGGCGACCTCTACGGAGCCCTGTTCCTCGATGCGGGCAACGTGTGGAACTCGGCAGACTGGATGCTCACCGACGAGGACGACGACGATTCCGAATTCGTGGCTACGTGGAACAGATACGTCAGCAAGAACCGCTTCAGCGGCAAGCGCTTCCTCAAGGAGATAGCCACCGGCACGGGCATCGGTCTTCGCTACGACCTCGACTTCCTGATCCTGCGCGTGGACTGGGGTTTCGGCCTCCACCTACCCTACGACACGGGCAAGAGCGGCTATTTCAACATCCGCCGCTTCAAGGACATGCACACGCTCCACATCGCCATCGGCTATCCGTTCTAATTCAGCTGAAGTCAATAATTATCTACAAGAGATATTGCAATGAAACAAATATTCCTCATGATCATCCTGTTTGCCTTCGTCGCAGTGGCTGGACAGGCACAGGATGCAATCGTATGGGAGCAACCCGCTATAGGCTATTCCGACATACCATATTTCCAGATTCAGAAGGTAGAACTCACAAAGGAGCGGACTGCACTGCATGTCCGCATGAGCCTAATGCCAGGCCTGGGATTCTTTCTCAAAAGCACGTGCTATCTGCAAGCCAATGGCAAACAATACGAAAGCATCGGGAGTGACAGCATTCAATTGAATGGCAAAAGAATCGTCTTGGACGACACATGCAAGAAGGACTTCGTACTCTACTTCAAACCCTTGCCGATGGATACCAAGGAGTTTGACTTCATTGACGGTCTGACGGAAGAAGACTATCAGGTATTCTGCATTCACGACAAGAACTATGCGATGCCCGTTACACCTGTACCCGATGAATACCTGGCCGACGGTGCCGACGAAGAACTGGCGGAAATGAAGTACGACGCGACACCCGCAACCATTCATTTCAAGTCCATCAACTACCGGAAGGGCATGAACACGAGAATCCAGCTCGGATACGTCGATTTGAAGAATCCTGCAAAGTTTGATGATAAAGTCGTGAGACTGAACAACGATGGGGAGGCGAGTTTCAGTTTCCCGATAGGCGTGCCTCAGATGATACAATTGTGCATCGACAATCTGCCATATACCTCATACGCCTTTGCGTACTTGGCACCTGGTAAGGATGTGACCTTTCTCATCGACATGCTGCACGACGATGTTGGTGCCAACAGCAAGTTTGTGGGTATAAAAGGCTACTTCGCCAAGTTCGACAGAGAATGGTATCAGGCAATCATTGCAAAGGATGAGGCTCAAAAATCTATACTGGCATTAGAGAACGAATTTTTCGGCTTCAATTTCGTAGCGTCCTGCAAAGACTATGCGACGAGCGATGCACGAGGCTTCAATGCCGACCTCGCCCGCTATTGCTACTATCTGCCCCAGGCACTCGACGCCAAACCCGTGAAGAAACCGCTCATCGAAGACAAAGGGCTTTCTGATCTCTACGACAAATATGTAGCCGAGGCCCAGAAGACCACCACTACCAACAAAGAAGGCCTTGCTGTCAACGCCCACTATCTCGACATGACAGATATAGCACCCGACAGCATCCTGCAAACCATTCTCAACCGTTACAAGGGCAAGACCATACTCATAGATATCTGGGCAACATGGTGCGTTCCCTGTATGCAGGGACACGAAAAGATGAAGCCCCTCAAAGAAGAATTCCGCGACAAGGATATCGTGTACATCTATCTCACCTCCACCACATCGAAATACGATAAATGGAAAGAATACATCACAGACATTGCAGGCGAGCATTATTTCCTAACGAAAGAGCAGTTGGGCGGCATCTTCCGGCAACTGGGTAGGAACGGCTATCCCACCTACGCCGTATTCTCGTCGAATGGAGAGAGAGTGGCAACCCTTTCAGGTTTCCAGGATGTAGAGATCGTCAGAGAAGCATTGCAGAAAGCATTCTGAACATCGAGCAATTTGTGTCAGGTACCAGGTCCTAACATTTCATCGGGTTTATTCTGCCGTTATTTCTTCATTTACCTCGAACCCAAATTCTCCGCTTCCAGAGTATTTACAGTGGAAGCGGAGAATTTTACACTAAATGAAAAATCAACGAGAGATTGTGTCAGGTACCAGGTCCCTAACATATTCACCTTATCTATCCTCGTTTACGAAATACAACTCTTCATAAATATCACGTGGCAATGTACTGTCCCAGCCGCCCACACGCTTACTTTCCTTCATAGAATTATCGAAACCGATGTACTCCAACGAACCATCCTCGTAGCGCTTGAACTTATAGACGGCATCGTTCATGATAGCGGAATTGAACACATTCAGACTCACCAGTAGCTCAAAGTCCTGCACTGTCAGACCAGTCACCTTATGGAACAGTCCTGGATCTAACTGGGTAATGACATCCTTTAGACATTGCTCACGGAAGTCTGTCAGATACATAAAGATAGGAATACGTGTTGCAAACTTGATGAGCTTATCCTGTATCTCCTTACGCTTCGACTTCATTTCCTTCTCATCTTCCGTCAGCTTGCGCTTTTCTTTGATGGTCAGTTCTTCGTCGTTAGCCTTTGCTTTGGCCTTCTTCACAGCATCGCTCTTGTTGATAATAGTCTCGATATCCTTGTTCAAATTACGGAATCCCTCGATGTTTTTAAGAGCCTCCATTGCCTCTTCACAGTTCAACAGACGCTGTAGGGTGATGTTATCGACATTGACCAGTAGTGCACTCTCCCAACGACGGGCCAGCAAGGTGGCTGATGTTCCACTCATAGCAATATCAAGAATTCCTGCTGCATCTATCTGCTTCATGTGCATACCGTCGTAGGCCAGCACAGGCAGGAATTTGATGAAGTCGGCAACCTTCTTTTCGGGCTGCGTCTCATCTACATTCAGACGACAAGAATAGTCCGCTATCTGACGCAGAGCACGATTGGGCGCAAAGTCGAACACATAACACTCGCGCTTCATAATCTCTGTGCGATTAGGATCGTCATCCGTCGGATTTTTGATGACCCAAGGACTCTGCACACGGAACGCTGCCTGGAAATAGGTTTCAGGCGACGAGCTGTTTCTAAGCATGAAGATACCCGACCAAGGTTTCACCGTAACACCTGTAGTCAACTTTCCGCAAGACAGCGTGATGGTGCGTGTTTCCAATGGGTTATCCATCGCCTTGCGAACAGGGGGCAATGCACCTACACCAATACCGGCCTCTGTTCCTGCTGCCACAACAATCTTGAAATCGTGATAGAACACGTTGTTGCGCTGGCCCAGCAGATTTCGCATCGCATAGCACGAAGCTACAGAAGGCAGGAACCAGAAGGTATGGTTCAGTATGCGCAGCAATGGAGCATGACTGAAAGGCATTGGCGGCTTTTCGTTACGCAGCGTTAGGTCATCCTTGATAGATGCACGATAGGCACCACGAATCAGGTCAAGCCATTTCTGTACCTCATCCTCATGCCGGAAGGTTGCAAAATTGTGGTCTCCACCTTCAGGAATATCGGCAGCAAAGAACTCATTAAGGTCGAACTCATCAAACTCTCCTTCCTTTGCCACACGTACCAAGTCCTCTGGCATCTGATAGGTCATCAGCACCATGCGGGGCATCATTTCGTAAGGGTTCTCTTCTTCTCCCTTCCACGCTTCTTTGGCCTCTTGCTCCTGACTATACGTCCAATTGAATATCTGATCCTCGATAAACTCACCCGACGCAATAGCACGGAAGGGTGTTCCCGAGAGATAGAGATAGTGATTGGTGGTGATGGGCATGTTGTCCTCGTCGAAGTAGTCGAGCGCCTCACCATCCTGAGCCAGCTGTTCTGCTTTGTCCTCATTAAAGAACAGGTCTTTGGCATTCTCACGCCAAGCGCCATAGTGATATTCGTCGAGAATCACCACATCCCAATTCACCATGTGCACCCACTCATTCTTCAACTTGATACCGCCCGCCTTGTTCTTACCCAAATAATCTTGGAAAGAGCCAAAGCAGACAATGGGCCGATTGTGGTCAGCCTTCTCGTATGTCAGTTCAGAGGTACGCGAGATGAATTGCCAACCCTTGAAGTCAACATGCGTATTCAGGTCTTCCTCCCAGGCACTCTCAACAGCAGGTTTAAATGTCAGGACAAGGATTCGTTTCCATCCCATTTTCTTTGCCAATTGATAGGCAGTAAAGGTCTTGCCGAAACGCATCTTGCAGTTCCAAAGGAAGTGGGGCGTTTTGCCAGTCTCTTTTCCATTTTCTCTGAAATAGGCTGCCGTCCTTTCTACTGCTAACTTTTGCTCTTCACGCATCTTGAAGGTTTCCGTACGATGTTCGTCATTCTCTATGCCACTCTTCAGGGCATACATAGCCGCACGCACGTCGCCAACAGTACAACGGAACCATTCTCCGCCAACGTTCTCAAAGCCGTTTTGACGGAGCCACCAATGCACCATAATGTCGGTAAAGGCTGTACCGTCGTCACGCACGCTACTGTCTTGATAGACTATCTTATAAGGCAGCTTGTCGCCAGGCAGCTTTGTGGGATATTGTTGGGCTACACGCTTCTGAACGTCGCGCGTAGTATAGCCCACCTTCAGCATACCCTCATAGCGCGGGTCGCTGTAGGCATAAATCTGAGGTGTCAGATCTGGGCGGCTGGGAAAGAAATTACTCTGTGCCATAGTCATTATTCCATTGGTCGTATCATACTCTCAATAAAGGCCATCTCATCATCAGTTAGCCCGTATTTCTTATAAAGCATCTCATCAGTCCAAGGGTGCGAGAAGTCTTGGAGGGGGACGAAAGTGTAACTGCCCTTTGATATATTTTGGGTATTCTTTACCAAAGACATCATAAAACGGAAGAACTGAGTCTTAATATATGAAACAACATTCCTAGCTTCGTCCAAAGAATCACAGGTTCTAATCACCAAATATGTTTCAGTACATGCTGATTGTGGTTCAGCAATTATGGGTTGGCTTACAATAGAATGAGGATATTCGTCGCCCCCTGGGCTTGCCTTAGAAACAAGAACCTTATAACTATCTACAATTTCTTTCAATTTTTCTATTTGTTCAATGTTAACATAGCCACAATCCCCAAAACGATATAGCTTTATATTAAACATTGGGGTCTTTTTGATTTGGAAACGATCAAAGTTTGATGCTAATCCAAATGGCTTTCTCGAACTAACTATTTCTCCAAAAGTATCTTCTTTGTATGCCTGAACTTTTCTGAGGATTGAAATTGCTTGATTATACCTAATAAATACAGAGCAATTCTTTTCAAGTAGAGGCCTACAATCAACTACTAATTCATCTTTTATATGGTTGATAACTTTGCAATCTCCCCGATTTTCTCTTTCCCATAAGAAATAACATACACCTCCTCGAATGTTAAGACCTGGGAAACAATCTTTTGTTTCTGGGAAATCGTGAAGTATCCTTAATCTATTATCGTTCAACATCTCATCTCGAAAATCATCAAGGCCCTTACCTCCTGAATACCATCTAGCGGGTATAATCATAGAGAGATACCTTGGGTTAAGTTTTTTCGCTTGTAAAATAAAAAGATGATATAAAGAGATGGCCGAAGAGTCTCGTCCACCGCCATCTTCCATTTGATATGGTGGGTTTCCTATAATAACGTCAAACTTCATGTTTCCGAATATTTTTTCTGGTTTGTCTGTGTGAATAAACTCGTAAGCGTGGCTCTCCAACTCTTTACGCTTTGTTTTGCCAAAAACCGATTCGGAGGCACCACAATACTTACACTTTCCATCTATGAACTTATGCTCTATTGCCCTAAAACGGAGGTTGCCTTCTTCATCGTGGAATTTACGGCAGATAGAATACTGTCCATTAGCCCTTTTGCTGCAATAGACAGAACGGCGACTGGTGAGAGCTGTCAACTCCGTGATAGCTATACCAAACAGTTGCTTGGTAAAGATGTGGTCAGCTCGTTCATGAATGTCAGGTATCTGACTCTCTAAACCGATCATTAAGCGCTTGGCAATTTCGCGAAGGAATACGCCACTCTTGCTAACAGGGTCGAGGAACTTGGTGTCTTTACTACGAAACAGTTCTGCTGGTAGCATATCGAGCATACGGTTCACTACCTGAGGTGGTGTGAATACCTCATCGTTCGACAGGTTGGCCAGACAGGTCAACACGTCAGGATTGTAATTAGTGTTTAGTATCATAATAGGCTGCTATTTTCAAATAATGTATAGGACGATATTCGCGTATAGGCTCAGGGGGTAGAAATACCTCGTTGCCTTGATCATTTTTTATAAAGGGTACACTGGCAGACTGCGCCTGAACAAGTGCTGCGAGGTGATAGTCCTTACGCATCACCATATCGCTGATGAAAGACCACTCGCTAAAGGTGATAGGTTTCGCATTCTGCTTTTCAATGATGGTAGCATCCTGGCTGACAGGCTCACGAAGGGTAAGCGCATCACCCCAAAGGATATTGCGATGAAGCAGATAACACCATACAGCAGAAAGTTTCTGCGAAGGAGCTTTCTGCAAGGGATGAACTTCTGAATACCACTTGCAAACTATATCGTGCAATCGCTGGCAGCATTCCTCTACATTATCTTTCATGATATCAACTCCATAGATGCTACTCAGAGCAATGGTGGTCTGTAGTTCAAGCTCACCCAACTGCTTCTGATATTGTCGCCTCACAACCTCCAGCTTTCGCCTCAGAATTTCTACGAGAAAGTTTCCCGTACCACAAGCAGGCTCCAGGAAGCGGGAGTCTATACGTTCCGTTTCCTGCTTCACCAAGTCGAGCATAGCGTTCACTTCTCTCTCGGCTGTGAACACCTCCCCACGCTCAGCTACTCGCTCACGTGATTTAATCTGTCTTTCTGCGGTGTTACACATGAGCGTATGCTGATTCATTATCAATACGTCTTCTCATAGCTGTACCCTCTCTATGGTTAGGATACAACTATGACCGACCTCTTTGCTTATTAGTAGATTATTCATGCTTGGTAGGAGCTTTAAATCTGTTAGCAATCTGGTTATTAGTTTCTCAATACGCAGGTACAAAAAGAAGGCGTACTGACTTTCCAATGTATTCGAAGTATAGGCCGCTCCTACCACAGATAGCCCAAGAACCAAACACGACAGGAAAGAGCACGCCTATAAAGACGTGACTCTCTCGAATTGTCTGGTTCTTTTTTAGTACAATTTGCTTTGGTAGGAGCCTTTATACTTCAAACGTCATTCGATAAGAGAACACGAGTTCTTCTTTATACCCACGATGTCTTGCTTTGCAGCCCTCACTCCCTACAGAGATCAGTTTATGCCACAATGCATCTGCAAAAGTAGCAATTATTTTGCACAAAAAGAAAAAAAACGGGAAAAAATTAGATGCTTACAGAAAAAGTTTTTAATCTTCACGGTTTGATATGGTACGTTATTCACGCGCGCGTGAGAATTTTGGGAAATTTGCTACCACGCTACCACAGGCCACATGAAATGCCCTGTTTATGGGCAAATAGGGAGTGGTGGTAGATACTGGAAAGGTGGTAGCAATGCCACCACATTGACATGTTTTACGCAAAAAGTTGGGTAGAAAACGAGGTTTTTCATGATTTATAGTTCAAAAAGTGCGTCACTTTCTGGGAGAGAATGACGCAGTTTCTTCGAGAGAGTGACGCACTTTCTCAGGGCAAGTGACACAGAAGGCAACCCTTTGACTTAAGTCGAACGACCTTTTGACTTAAGTCACGAGACCTTTTGACTTAAGTCGAAAACCTTTTTGACTTAAGTCACGCGGTAGGTAAGTGCGTCTCCTTGTGTTGATAAGTGTGTCTGTTTGTCGTTTTTCGAGCAACGAGACGCTGCGTGGAGGGCGCCGGGCGTCAGTCGGCATCGGGCCGAGATACTCCGATACAACTATAGTGACACATCTTGCGATGTAAAGTGACGCTCGGCGCGTTGCTTCGAGACGCTCCTTGCCGCAGAAATGCTATTTGGGCGGGTGACAGCATGCAGAGAAATTGGTAACAATTGTTTACAAACAAGAAAATAAGTGCTGTGTTCCGTGCAAGAATAATATCTTACTCATACACAAATCCGTATTTTTCATATAGTTTACGAAGGGAGCCGTCGGCCTTCATCTGACGGATAGTGGCGTTCACCATCTGTAGCAGGTCGTCCTGTCCCTTACGCATCAGCACGCCGATCTCGCCATGATTGAACGGAGCGTTCAGCAGCGGGGCAGCGAGCCGGGCGTCGGTCTGCACATAATAGGGAGCCTCGGTAATTTCCGTTATCATCACGTCGGCCTCGCCATCGGCAATGAGCGACGGGATTTCCTCGTTCTTAGGATGGACGATGATGGTGGCATGCGTCAGGTTCTCGTTGGCAAACTTCTCGTTCAGTCCGCCAGGGTTCACCATCACGCGGACTTCGGGCCTGTCGATGTCCGCCTGCGACTGGTAGCGGTCGGCCTCCGATGCACGGCAAAGGATGGTCTTGCCGTTGGCCAGATAACCCTCGCTCATCAGCATCGTCTCGCGGCGGGCATCAGTGATAGTGATGCCGCCGATGGCGAGGTCGAAGATCTGGGGTTCAGCCAACACATCTGCCGTCAGCGTAGGCCATGAGGTTGGCACGAACTGGATGCCGACGCCCAGCCGTTTGGCAATCTCCCCTGCCACCTCGATACCGAAGCCCCAGTAGGTGCCGTCAGCCTCCCTAAAGGACAGCGGACGGTAATCGCCAGTAGTGCCAATGAGGATGGTGCCCCGCTCAACGATGCGCTCAATGGTGGATGGATGTATTGGCTTTTCCTCGTTTGCAGAATGTTGAACCAACGAGGTCGTACCGCATGAGCACAGGAACACTATCTGTGCTATCAGGATAAGGAGACGGAGGAAGAGGTGACGCATATCACAAATCTAATAAAATCAGCCACAAAGGTAATCAAAATTCCCAATTTTTCCGTACCTTTACAGCGAATATTAACAAAAGTTGCAAGATGATGAGCGAAGAGATACAGAGAATTGATCTGAGCAGAAAATTGCACAATTGTTTTAGCAGACAACATGCGATTCACTTGAACACCATCATGTCGGCCAGCTGCAGGAAATAGTCGTTAGACCAGATGTCGAGTTCGGACTTGTCGAAGACATAGCGAAGCGCATCTTCCTTAACGTCGTTGATGTCCGTCTCAGTAAGACGTTGCTTCAGAGCTTCAAGGAAATCGTTCTTAGACATTTCAATACCATTAAACTCACTAATACGCTTCTGCAGATGCTCAAAGTTCAATGGAATACGATTGGCCACATACCATTGGAAATCGTACCAATCGCGTCCCTTCACTCTGGTTTTCCAATTACGCAACAGGAGAGCATGCATCTTCCCTGCAAAGAGGTCAGGAAGGCAAACACAGCGCACCATCGACGAAGAGGGCTTGAACAGCATTTTTTCTTCTGTGAGGAAGCCTAAAGGGGGATTGGTGTCGAGTTCAATCTTCACCTTAGTAGTTTTCTCCGTCTGGAAGGCAATGTCATAAACATCGGTATTGTCCTTTAGGAAGGCTGACTCCACCTTGCCGAAAGTCTTCTTATCCTTCTTTTTAATGGTTACCTCCCTGCCTGTCAGCTTGAATGTCTCGACAATTGATTCGAAATAATTGTCGAGATGTATGTCTGGATTCTTCTCTGTCTGAGTAAAGTCCATATCTTCTGAGAAACGGTTCAGGTCATGGAAGATACGGAGGCATGTACCGCCATAGAAGGCCGCATGCTTGAAGAAGCCTCCACGATATAGTCCTGTTAGTACTATCTTCTGCATGACTTCACGTTGTGCGTTCTCTCTTTCGAACTTGTTCCGTGGGTGTAGTTCATCCACCATCTTCTCATATATTGTCATCTTTCCATCAGTTTTAATAAGTTTGCCAATACAGTCTTTTTCTTACCTACTTCCATACATTGTTTGATGATGCTGCAATCCATCGCCTTCAAGTCATCCAGTTCTATTCTCATATCCTCTTCAAAAAACACTTCAAGTGCAGATAGTGATTGCGAGGGAACATGATGTTCCACCATAATCATGTCACACAAAGCCTTCTCCGGTGAAGCAATCATGTATGAGATATCGCCCTCTGTTGCCATCGTAACACCTATAGGAAAATAATCGTCTGCAAAGTTACGGAAGGTAAAACGTCCTATTGATGTCTGAAACGTCTGGGTATGCATGGTGGTTGCCGACGTTACTGTTACCACACGCTCGGGTATGAGACCGTAGTAGCTGAGTGCATAGTGCAGCGACACATAGGACGGCCCATAAAGGTGGTTAGCTATCAGTTCTGGTGAAAGGGGCTTTTTGCTAATCTCTGGTGAGACGACATACAGATCCTTTTTGATTCGGATAATAATACCGTCACGAACCATCGCCTGAATCTTCATCTTTGGAGCCTTGTAGTTGCAAAGCATGTTATTCAGCACATTGGCAGTAATGGGTACATTCCCATATTGGCTCAGCGATTGTATCTCATGGATATAATTCATGGCTTTTCTCTGTTTTTGATTGCAAAGATACAGTTTTTCGCATAGATAGTAAAGAAATCACTTACTTTCTCTGCGAAAATTAACAACTTTTATCCCTTCTTCAAGCTCTTGAGGATGCTGTAGGCCTCGTAGAGCCCCAGCTCACCCGCCTTGCTCAGGTCGGCGACGCCTTCGGCCGCCTGGTTGCTGCGCACGTAGCAGAGGCCACGGTTGAAGTAAGCCTCGGCCAGCGTGGGCTCGAGGCTGAGGGCCTGCGAGAAATCTGCGATGGCCTGGGCGTAACTGCCGTTCTGCGCATGCAGGCAGCCGCGGTTGTAGAGCAGATAGGCATTGAGCGGCTGCAGCATGAGGGCGTGGTTGAGGTCGGCCATCACATTGGCACTCTTCAACTGGATATTGGTGCCCTCGCTCGCCTGGAACCGATTGATGCGCGACTGGCAGACGGCCCTTTGCCAGAGGGCCAGAACGGAGGCGGAGTCGATTTGGAGGTAGGTCGTAAGGTCCTCGATGGCCGCGTCGTGGTTCTGGATGACGGAATAGGCAATGGCACGCATCAGCAGCAGGTCGGCGGCGCGCTGCGTACTGGGCGAAGTGGTGATGGCCGACGACAGGGAGTCTATGAGGGCGAAGAAATCGGAGGTGCGGGCGTCGTCGAGGGTCTGGTGCAGGTTGTTGATGTAAACGCGGCGCGAGAGGTGGCGGCTGTTGAGTGCCTCCACCTGATGGTCGAAGGCAATGTGGCTCTTGACCTCGCCCTGTTGGGGCAGGAACGAGAGCCAGAACATGGGACGGTAGTCCACCTCAACCTTTCGGTTCTGCACGCGTCCTCTGTAGGCCGACTGGTACTCCATTTCGGGCTCCTCCTCGTCTTCGACCACCAGCTGGCTGTATTTTTCCAGGTCGTCGTCGCCTCGCTTGCGCAGCTGTTCCTTGCTCAGCTTGGGCTGGGTGCCGTAGAGGGTCTTGTAGAGGCGTGCCTTGTAGATGGTGAACTCGTCGCTCTCGGCCTGGGCGGTCATCCCCAGCCGGCGGTAGCAGGCAGCGCGATAGGAAAGGCCCGTCCAGAAGTTGGGATAGACGTCGATGACCTTGGAATAGTCGCGGATGGCGCCGCGCAGGTCTCCGGTCTTGTCGAGCAGCACGGCACGGTTGAAGAGGGCCAGCATGTTCTCGGGTTCAAGCTGCAGCACGAAGTCGAAGTCCTCGATGGCGCGGTTGTTGTCGCCCACCTGTGAGCGCAGCAGACCGCGGTTGTAGTGGCCCAGAAAGTTCTGGGGGTCTATGTCGAGAGCCATGTCGTAGTCGGTCATCGCGCCACGCAAATTGTTCTGATAGTAGCGTGCCAGGGCGCGGTTGATGTAGCTGCTGACGTGTCGGGGCATCAGTCGGATGGCCTCACCCAACTGCTTTTCGGCATCGGCCCACTCCTTGCGCCCCAACGAGATGAAGGAACGCGCTGCCCACGTCTGTCCGTCGTAGGGATCCAGCTCGAGGCTCTTCTCGATAGCTTCCAGGGCGTGAACGGTGTCGCTCTGCTGCATATAGACATTGGCACGCATGGCATAGCCCTGGGCAAAACCGCTCCAACGGGTGAGGATAGTGTCGAGCTCGGCCAGGGCCGCATCAAACTCGTCGTTGCGGATATGGCAGAGCACGCGGTTGTGCCACATATTGCGGTTGTCGGGGTCATATTTCAGGGCTCGCGTGTAGTCCTCGATGGCTTCAGAGAACTTTTCCTGACGAATACGCGCCAAGCCACGCAGGTCGTAGAGGTTGACGACAAACGGATTGCGCTTGATGGCCTCGGTACAGTCGCTTTCGGCACCGGCAAAGTCATCAAGGTAGAACTTGGCCACACCACGGAAGAACCAAGGTTCGTAGAGATAGGGCTTGGCGTTGATGGCCTGATTAAAATACTGGATGGAGAGGACATAGTCCTCGTAATAGAGCGCCGACCGCCCGATGGTGACGAGCCTGTCGGTATTATATTGTGCAAAAACAGGAACAGATGAAAGATGAAAGATGAAAAATATGATGAGGAGCCATCGCACAGGAACGGAAGATCCCTGCCGGAAAAGAATCCTTGCATATCTAATCATATCTTTCATCTCTCATTCCCATTTCATCTTTTCACCGGCTTAGGCCTTTTTACTTTTTCGCCTTTTTACCTTTTCACCGGTTTTGTCCTGTAGCCGCAGCGATAGCGGCCAAGGGTGAGCGCCTTCAACTTGTTCTTGATGAGCTGACGACGCAGGGGCGAGATATGGTCGATGAACATTTTGCCGTCAAGATGGTCGAACTCGTGCTGCATGACGCGCGCCAGATAGCCCTCGATCCACTCGTCGTGCTGCTGGAATTCCTCGTCCATCCACTGCACTCGGATGCGCGTAGGACGAACCACCTTTTCGTGGATGGCGGGCAGCGACAGGCAGCCCTCCTCTGACGACGAGGTCTGGCTATCGTCATACTCCACGATGTGGGGATTGATATAGGCGCGGCGGAAGTCTTTGTATTCAGGGTAATCCTCTGCCAAAGGGTCGAGGTCGATGACCGACAGGCGGATGGCCCTACCTATCTGGGGCGCGGCCAGTCCGATGCCTTCGCTCTCGGCCAGCGTCTCCCACATATCGGCAATGAGTTGCTTCAACTCAGGATAATCGGGGGTGATGTCTTCAGCAACCTTTCTCAGCACGGGCTGCCCGTAGATATAAATTGGTAATATCATTTCTTTTCGTAATAACGTTATAACGGTATTTCGTGAAAACGAAAACCATTAAAATTTCTTTGCTCGCAAATAGTCCTCGAGGATAATCGTGGCCGATATCTCGTCCACCAGCGCCTTGTCCTGACGGGCTTTCTTCTTCAGACCACCAGCCAGCATAGCCTGATGGGCCAAGACCGACGTGAACCGTTCATCGTAATATTCAATCGGAATATGAGGAACAGCCTTGCGCCAACGGTTGACGAACTGCTGGACACGTGCCAGATTCTCGCTGGGCTGCCCATTCGGCTGACGGGGCTCGCCTATGACGATGCGCTCCACCTGCTCGCGGGCAATGTAAGCCTGCAACCAATCGAACAGCTCAGAAGTAGCGACAGTCGCCAATCCTCCAGCGATTAACTGCAGAGGATCGGTGACTGCCAGTCCGGTACGTTTACGTCCGTAGTCGATGGAAAGAATCCTTGACAAGCGGAAACGTTTATTTCACGTTGTAGAGCAACCAAGCATCTCTGTCGCGATTGAACTCGGTGCCAAGAATGGCATCACGAGAGCGAGCAGCCTCAGCCTTAGTAGCAAAAGTAGAGGCGATGACACGATACCAAGTAGTGCCGTTGACAATAGCCTTCACAATCTGGGCGTTGCCATAGCCACCGTTCTTCAGACGCTGCTGCAGACCTTCGGCATTAGCAAAAACGGTCATAGAACCAACCACCACGCTGTAGTCCTGAAGACCATTGCCGCTGACAAGCGTTACAGACTCGCGACGAACCGACACGTTGTCGTAGTTGTCAACAACCTGAGTCTGGGTGACAGGCTGGGTCTGGGTCTGGACAGGAGTCACAGTCTGAACCTGCTGAACAACAGGAGTCTCATAGGGATCCTGAATAGCCGACTGCTGCTTAGCCTTGTCGTAAGCCTGACGATAGGCCTTGTCACTTGATTTACAACTGGTGAAAGAAAGGGCGAGGCAAAGACCTGCACACAACACAAGATACTTCTTCATAAGATTAATAATGAATTACGTTAAAAATTTTGTGCGAAGTTACTAATTATTGATGAAATATGAGGCGAAAAGGTGCATAAACTTTGTTAAATGACCCAAAACTTTTGGTTTTGACAAAAAATAACAGCATTTTTTTGCTGTTTTCGGGGAATATTTTGTAAATTTGCCATCGAAACAGTTTTAATTATTAACCCTTTAAACCAAAACAATATGAAAGCATTAGGTTATATCGGTGCATTCCTGGGTGGAGCCATCGCAGGTGCAGCTATCGGTCTTTTGGCAGCCCCCGAGAAGGGACGCGACACTCGTGCAAAGATTGCAGGAACCGTTGAGGAGTTCATGAAGAAGCACAACATCAAGTTGGGCCGCAAGGACGTGGGCGACCTGGTTGACGACCTGGAAGAGGTGGCTGAGGACTAAGCCCCAACACATTACCTCACACCCATTGTGACAGCTAAACAAAAGAAAGGGAAAGAGCATGTTGTCGAGCGACAAGAACGTTGAGACCATCGCACAACTCATTGAGGTGCTGAAACACTACTTAGGGCTTCAGGCTGAATACGTGAAGCTCGACGTGGTAGACAAGGTGGTGCGCCTGCTGACGGCCGCCGCCCTGTCTATCGTGCTCTTCCTCATCTTTATCGGCGTTCTGCTGTTCTTCTGCTTCGGACTGGCCCACTGGCTGTCCACCTTTATAGGACTGACAGCAGCCTACTTCGTGGTGGCTGCCGTTCACCTCTTATTATTGATTCTGATATTTGCCTTCCGCAAACCGCTCATAGAACGACCTTTGGTACGTTTCCTGGCCAACATCCTGCTCAACTGATTCATTATGGCAAAACTCAACGCATATCGTACACTCGAAGAGATTCGCGAACGTAAGGCTGATCTCAGCGAAGCCCTTGGTAAGGACACAACCAAGATTCAGGAGCTGTGGGGCAAGGTGTTTGTGAAACGCGAAGAAACAAGCAAGGGCGACTTCATAGCTTCCATGATTTCGAACGGCGTGATGGCTGTCGATGCCTTCCTGCTCTACCGGAAGCTACGAAAGAACTACCAAGCCCTTTTCGGCAGAAAAAAATCAAAGAAGCGATAAGCTTCTTTTTTTTGTTCCTATGAGTCCTATGGGGCCTATGGGACTTATGGGGCTTATAGGCATAAAAAAAGGAGTACCGCTGTACTCCAATCTTGTTAACCTTAAATCTAATACTATGAAAAACACGATGCAAAGGTAATGCATTTTGTTTTAACCTGCAATACTTTTGGCCAAAAAACTTTCATATTATAACATTTCTTAACCGAAAACTTCCATTTTTTGACCATCATAGGCCAATTTGATATCATTTGGAAGCATTTTGTTGACTTCTTCATGCAATCCCACATCATGGCACATGTGCGTCAGGAAGGTACGCTTTGCCCCCACCCTACGCGCAAAGGCAATGGCATCGTCCACCAACTGATGTGAGTGATGGGGTCTGTCGAAGCGCAAGGCATTGACAACAAGGGTCTCTACGCCATTGAGCAGCTCAACCTGATCGTCTTCGATGGTCTTCATATCGGTGATATAGGCAAAGGTTCCAAAGCGGTAGCCCAGAATGGGCAGTTTACCGTGCATCACCCTGAAAGGCAGAATGTCGATGTCGCCAATGCGGAAGGAGCGTCCTGCCTCTATCTCATGCAGACCGATGGCAGGCACGCCAGGATAGCGGTGGTCTGCAAAACAATAGGGCAGCATCTGCAGCATGCCCTCACGGGCTATTGGGTCAGCATAGACGTTGATCTCACCAAACTGACAATAAGGACGAATATCGTCCATACCACCCACATGGTCGTAGTGGGAATGGGTGACCAGGATGCCGTCGATACGTCGGAAGGGCTGCGGCAGCATCTGCGTGCGGAAGTCGGGACCGCAGTCAACCAACAGGCGGGTTGTCTCCGTTTCTACGAGGATAGAACAGCGCAGGCGCTTGTCTTTGGGGTCGGCACTCTGACAGACGCGACACTGGCAACCAATGACAGGCACGCCACATGAAGTGCCCGTGCCCAAGAATGTTACAATCATATTATTGTTTTTTGATATTTCAGACGATGTTCACCTCAGGATGTATCTCTATGCCAAACTGCTGTTGCACATCCTGACAGATGAGATTGCAGAGATGAAGAACCTCCGACCCAGTAGCCCCACCGCGGTTGACCAGCACCAGAGCCTGCTTGTCGTGAACGCCAGCACGTCCCAAGGTCCTTCCTTTCCACCCGCATTGTTCTATGAGCCATCCGGCAGGTATCTTCTCCTGACTGTCGCTCACATGATAGTGGGGCATCTGGGGATAACGCTTCAGCAAGGCCTCGAACTGCTGACGAGGTACAACGGGATTGACGAAGAAGCTGCCTGCATTGCCCTCCACATGATGGTCTGGCAGCTTTGCCTGACGAATGGCGATGATGGCGTTGCGCAACTGCAGGGCCGTAGGTGTGGTGATAGCCTGACGCTCCAGCTCAGCACGAATATTGCCATAGTCCAACAGCGGACGGAACACCTTCGAAAGGCGATACACCACATGGGTAATGAGGTAGCGTCCCTTCCACTCCTGCTTGAAACGGCTCTGACGATAGCCATAGTGACAAGCCTCAGCAGGAATGGTCTCACATTCGCCATCATTCAGACGAACGGCTTCCACCTTATATATAATAGAAGCCACCTCAGCACCATAGGCACCAATATTCTGTACGGCACTGGCACCCACATCACCAGGTATCAGCGACAGGTTCTCGGCACCATACCAACCACGTTCCACGCACGTAGCCACAAAGTCGTCCCAGCATTCGCCGCTGCCCACACGGGCCAGCACCTCGCTGTCGTTCTCCTCAAGCACTTCTATGCCTCGTATCTCGGAGCGCACTACAGTTCCCTCGAAGTCGTGTGTCAGCAGCAGATTGCTACCTCCACCAATGATGAGCAGGGGCTGGTCGGCATCAGTCAAGACACGAGCCAGCTGACGGGCCTCATCGACGCTCTCATAAGCCACAAAACGACGGCAGCGGGCATCGATGCCGAAAGTATTGTGAGGTAAAAGACTGTAATCGCGGAAATCCTTCATAGTGTCAGCTTATCTGGATAGTTTAGTCAGTTTCCAACGCTGACCCTTACGCTCAAACGTCAGCTCCTCCTCCAGACCGTTGGCCACACCACGCAGCATCAATATCTTTTTCGTCGAGTCAGCTTCAGGATGGCCGTAAACGATATTATACAGAATGGTCTGGGGCAGCTCGGGGGCAAAGTCATCCCACAGGTCGGGCGAGATAAAGCCCTCCAAAGCGTCCTGTTCCTCTTCATCGTTGCCAGCCATATCCAGATAGTCCTCGTCGCCTGACTCATAATCGCTGTCAGGATCGGGACCTGAATAGTCAATCTCGTTGCTCAGACTGGCACGCTGGAAAGAAGAGTCGGTCACAAACTGCTGGTAGAACTTGATGAACGAGGCATTAGGATTGCGAGGGAGCGTCTGGTTGCGTATCTCGCACAGCATCCAACGACCATTCTGTCGGCTGAACAGATACTGACGAACGAAGTCACGGTCCAGGAAGATGCGTTCCACCGTCACATTGTCAATCTGAGTATCCTTGATACGTTCCATCTGCTCCTGATTGTCAAACAAGATGGTATAGACGCCGTCGTCCATGAAGAAACGCTCCATCTGCCAGTCGTCCTTCTGGATTTCTTCCTCCTTATAGCCAGAGTTCACTTTCAGAGGGAACACAATACGCTCCATCTGCAAGCGCTTGCTTGATGCAAAGTTAAAGATAAAATCGTCGAACAGCTTCTCAGCCGAGCTGGGCATAGGCTGCGAGGCAAGCAAGTCATCCTCCTCGACAGTCTCTTGAGGCTGTTCCTGAGTTTTCTGCGTCGTGTCGGTATCAATATTCAACTTCACGACGTCCACCTTGTCATTCTTACACCCCGTCAGCAACCATACGATGCCAAACAGGGCAACAAGCCACCTTTTCATCTCCTATTTTCTATGCATAGCTCTATTTCGGGTGCAAAGGTAGTGCAAACCGAGCGAAATACAAAATAAATCGCCATTTATTTTTATTTCCGAGGTGCAGCCTACCTTCGACCGCAGGTCAAAGGTACATTTTTTTATATTAATCATTCAAAATTCAAAAATTATTTGTACCTTTGCACACACATTTTTGCAAAAGGTCCCGTAGCTTAGCTGAATAGAGCGTCAGATTCCGGTTCTGAAGGTCTTGGGTTTGAATCCCAACGGGATCACAAAGGAAAATGAGAATAGCGAATGATTCTCAGACAGAAGCTATATACCACTTAACTAAAAACTAACTGATTATGAAGAAACTGATTACAGCATTGATGCTTGCATTTCCCCTTGCAATCTTTGCACAGATACCAGAAGTACCAGAAGCCGTGTGCGCACATTGTGGCGTACTAATGACACATAACCACAAGTTGATGGAAGGTGTCCAACACAAGAAGGGCTGCCCCTATTATGAGTCCAAGGAAGAGGAGCATCAAAGCACGAGTCTGAAGGACTATACGCCTGCCCAGGAGAAGCCCACCAGTCCTACTCCTGAGTGGCCTTTTATTGGTGGCAAATGCCCTGAATGCGGCAGACCCTGTCCTTATGACAGTTATATCAGTAATGGCAACATCCATAGCGGATGCCGTTTAGGCGAGGCCATCAAAGAGTACTGGCATCTTATTGATGTATCAGGTACGGCAAAGAAGAAAAAAGACCGAGATGCTGCGTGGAACAAATCGTGGGATGCTGAACAGACAATCCTGAAAGTGGCTGAGGATGCGTTGAAGAGAAAAAATACTGCCACCACGACGCCGTCTTATTCCAGTTCGCCATCCCCTACCCCATCCTACACACCTTCTGTCCCCTCCAGCGGAGAGCACCTTTCCAGCGTGAATATCCGCAACGAGTATGACAAGAAGCTGACAAATGAGTTCAAATCGACAGCCTACGGCAAGACCTATCCCAACGGACGTGAGGAATGGGTGCTCTACGACTATCACGACAAGAAGATAGGCGAATATGCCAAGGTGGAAATGGTGGAGAACTATTTCAAGGTGAGGGATTTCCAAGGCAATTATGGCCTTTGCGATGGACGGCGAGAGCTATTCGCCCCCCAGTTCGGCAGCATAGAAGTTGTGTACGAGCCAGGATATTATGATGGAAAAAGATTCCTGATGCTCGACGTGACGAAAAGAGGCAGCGACGGCTTGCTGAAGCACGGCTTGCTGAATCCCAACACACAGGCCCTCTATGGTGGTAATGCAGGCTACATTCTGCCCTGCGAGTACGACCGCATAGAGCTCACCTCCTTTGGCAATGCCAAGGTGACCAAGAACCGTCGCATGGGTATTGTCAGCACCACCAGCACCTCGCCTGGAAAGGTCATCGTCAAGCCCGAGTACGAATACCTAAACACCTACTATGTCCCCACCACCTATTATGACGCAGAAAACAGAAAGGTCACAAGAAACACCGTCTATTACATCGTTGGCAACGGTGGCAAGTTTGGTGCCTGGGACAGCAGCGAGTGGCACAAAGACCTAACAGTCCCCATGGAATACACCATTGACCAAGTCAAGAGTATCCTTGACAAGAGGTAGAAAACGCTGATCGTGAGGCGAAGTGACGCAAAAGGCAACCGTTTGACTTTAGTCACAAGACCTTTTGACTTAAGTCAGAAGACCTTTTGACTTAAGTCACGCGACTCTTTGACTTAAGTCAAAAGGTAGGAAAGTGTGTCAGTTTGTGTTGAAGAGTGACTCTCCTTGAGTTGAAGAGAGTATCAGGCTGTGTTGGAAAACGTGTTACGGTGCAGAGAATTTAAGCATTCGACAATAAAAAAGCCTCCGCTTCTAAAGTGAAGAAGCGGAGGTTTTTTATGTAAATGTAGCTATGTCAAGCCCAAAAGGATTAATCCTCGGGGATGATGGGCTTATACTTAGGCACGAGTGACTTCATGATGAACCAGCCGATGAGGTAGGCTACGGCACAGATGCAGAATACCACCATATAGGCAGCGGGCTTGCCGTCGAAGCCGAAGAATGTGAAGGCGTTGTCTGCCCCAACTTTCTCTATAGAGAGACCATCGGCCCATGTAAAGAACGAACCAGAGCCCTTGTTGATGGCAAACGAGCCGAGACCACCTGCCATAGAGCCGATACCTGTGATAGTACCGATAGTGCTCTTGGGAAACATGTCACCAATTGTTGAGAAGAGGTTTGCCGACCAAGCCTGATGACCAGCGCCCAACAATCCTATCAGGATGGCAGGCCACCATGCGCTGAAGGCTCCCAAAGGCTGTGCAAACACGCCCAACAGGGGGAAACAGGCAAAGATCAACATGGCACGCATACGACCCAGATAGGGGTTCATGCCACGTTTCTCAACAAGATAGGTAGGCAGGTAACCACCTCCAATACTGACAACTGTCACGATAAGGTAGAGGGTAAGAATCAGCAGGATACCCATCGTAGAGTCACTGGTGTAGCCATACTGGTCGCTGAAATACGCAGGTGCCCAGAAGAGGAAGAACCACCAAACACCATCGGTCATGAACTTACCCACAACAAACGACCACGTCTGCTTGTATTTGAAGCACTCCCAGAAAGGAATGGGCTTCTCCTCTTTAACATTGTCACGATCCTGCACATCGGCTATATCACGATCCTGTTCGATATAGTTGAGCTCAGCCTGATTAACACGCTTGTTCTTGGCAGGTTTGTCATAGAGCCATACCCAAAGGCCCATCCACAAGAAGCCTAAAGCACCTATCACAATGAAGGCCATCTCCCAACCCCAAGCACGAGCCAACAGGGGGATAGTGGCAGGAGCTGCCAACGCGCCCACAGAGGCACCACTATTGAAAATGGAGGTAGAGAACGCACGGTCTTTCTTGGGGAAGTATTCTGCCGTCACCTTGATGGCAGCAGGGAAGTTACCTGCCTCACCCACAGCCAGAATCATACGACAGGCCAGGAACAACCATACGGAGATGGTGGTCAGAGCCACAATACTGCCGCCTGCAATACCCAGAGCTGCCCAGCCGCAGAAAGCATGCAGACAGGCACCTACAGACCATACGAAGATGGCGATGAGATAGCCTTTCTTGGTACCCATCCAGTCGATGAACTTACCAGCAAAGAGGTTGGCCACAGCATAGAAGATAGAGAAAAGACCCGTAATGGTACCATAGTGGTCATCGGTCCAGTGGAAGTCGGGAGCGATGAAGTCTTTCCACGTCAGCGAGAGAACCTGACGGTCCATGTAGTTGATGGTGGTTGCCAGGAAGAGCAACCCACAGATAACCCAACGGAAGTTGGACATTTTAGCAGTTTGAATTGGTGTCATTATTGTTTCGTTATTACGTTATCACGTTATTACGACGTTCAGTCATCTGATGTCGATTACGGGAATATTGTCCTTGTCGTTATAGTAGAGGTTCTCACCAGCCATACCCCAGATGAAGGTGTAGTAGTAGGTGCCTGCAGCAGCGTGCATAGACCACTCAGGCGACATGATGGCCTGCTCGTTGTGAAGCCACACCACGCGGCTCTCCTCGGGCTGTCCCATGATATGGGCGATGGTCTGGTCCTGAGGCAGGTTGAAATAGTAGTAGGCCTCGATGCGACGACCGTGGGTGTGAGGGGGCATCGTGTTCCAGGCAGCACCCGGGTTGAGCTGCGTCAGACCAAGCTGCAACTGGCAGGGACCTTCCTCCAGCACGTCGTTGACGATGAGCTTATAGACCGTGCGGTTGTTGCACTCCTCCAGCGAACCGACAGGTCCCCAAACGGCAGCCTTCAGCGAGCCCTTACGACCGTCGAGGGTAATCCACTGCGTCTTATAGTGCTGGTGGGCGGTGGCGCTGTTCAGATAGAATTTGGCAGGCTTAGCGGCATCCTTCGAACGGAACAGCACTTCCTTGTTCACATCCTTGTCCTTGCCAATATGTCCGCGACCGATATAAAGGGCCTCCTTGGGTGAGAGTGCATACTCCTTACCATCGACGATGACCACACCGTCGCCCTCGCCGCAGTTCACCACGCCGAGCTCACGGTTATAAAGAAAGTACTTGTCCTTGATGGTAGGATCCACATCGAGACCCAACTCGAGGAAGTTCTCCAGCTTCAGGGTTTTGTTTAC
>Ga0310694_10001158_pt1 | contig 30988 bp, 29 predicted proteins | sample 174DNAGHGhighgp2_FD_203884 | JGI IMG/M metagenome (GOLD analysis project Ga0310694, IMG submission 203884) | Sheep rumen microbial communities from Palmerston North, Manawatu-Wanganui, New Zealand - 1742 DNA GHGhigh gp2 (v2) (version 2) | ecosystem: Host-associated > Mammals > Digestive system...
GTGTGCTGTTTTAGTCCGCGCTATGCTGAGACAAACAGCATGTATACCTTGTATAACTGCCGCGAAATGGTAGGCAATGACGACTTCCTGCTGTTGGAGAGCGACCTCGTCTTCGAGCGTCGTGCCATCACCGCCCTGCTCAACTGTCCGCAGCCTGACGTGATGCTCATTACGCCTGTGACGAAGTTTCAGGATCAGTACTACGTGGAAAGCAATGAAGAGGGCATTCTGACTAACTGCTCTACTGACAAGACAGAGGTGAAGGCTAAAGGCGAGCTGGTTGGTATCCACAAATTGTCAAACGCCTTTTACAAGAAGATGTGTGCTGACTATGCCCTGAAGGCTGACAGTATGCCGAAACTGGGCTATGAGTACCAACTGCTATACATGTCGCAGCACGAGAGTCCTGTCTATGTGCTCTGTGAAGAAGGTCTCAAGTGGTACGAAATTGACGACATCGACGATTTGAAATTTGCAGAAGATCATATTATTCAATACTTATGAACATCAAGAGAAATGTCCTGCTGAATCCGGGACCAGCAACGACAACAGACACCGTGAAGATGGCACAGGTGGTACCTGACATCTGCCCGCGTGAAAAGGAATTTGCCGGTATGATGAAAAACCTGCGTGCTGACTTGCTGCGCGTAGCTCATGCTCCAGCCGACAAGTATACATCGGTATTGTTCTGCGGCTCTGGCACCATCAACATTGATATCTGCCTAAATTCACTATTGCCAGAGGGTAAAAAAGTGCTGGTAGTGAATAACGGAGCCTACAGTACCCGTGCCGTCGAGGTCTGTGAGTACTACGGACTGCCGCACATCGACCTGAAGTCGTCGGTCTTCGAGCAGCCCGACCTCAACGCCGTCAAACAGGCGCTCGACGAGAACCCCGACGTGGCACTCGTCTATACTACCCATCATGAGACAGGAACGGGCGTGTTGAATCCCATCCGCGAGATTGGCGCCATGGCACATGAGCATGGAGCCATCTTCGTCGTTGACACCACCTCGTCGCTGGGCATGATACCCTTTGACATGGAGGAGGACAATGTGGACTTCTGCATGGCTTCGGCACAGAAAGGACTGATGGCTATGACGGGATTGTCGTTTGTTATCGGCAATGAGGAAGAGATACGTAAGAGTAAGGATTATCCCAAGCGTTCCTACTACTGTAACCTTTACTTGCAGTATGACTACTTTGAGCGGACGGGCGAGATGCATTTCACACCACCCGTGCAGACCATCTATGCCACTATGCAGGCACTGAAGGAATACTTTGAGGTAGGCGAGACGGCAAAGTTTGCCCGTCATCGCCGTGTCATCAATGCTATCCATGAGGGACTGGCACAGATGGGACTGCGCGAGGTGATTCGTCGTGACATCCAGTCGGGACTGGTGGCCAGCGTGCGCTATCCCGACGATGAGAACTGGGACTTTGAGCGTGTTCACGACTACTGCTACGAGCGAGGATTCACGATTTATCCCGGCAAGATTTCTACTACCAATACCTTCCGGCTTTGTGCCTTAGGTACTATTGATACGCCCGACATTGAGGCATTCTTCAAGGTGCTACGCGAGGCATTCGTCCAATACAACATTCAGATACCTGCCCATTACAATGGTTGAATATGATGTAAGAACCCTGCAAATGCGCATTCTCGGCAATCTCATGGCTGTCGATAGGGTGTGTCGCGAGCATGGCTTACATTATTATATCTACGATGGTACTATGTTGGGGGCTGTACGCCATGGTGGCTTCATCCCCTGGGACGACGACTTGGATATCGCTATGCCGCGCGAGGACTACGAGTTGTTCATCACCCATGCCAACGAGTGGCTACCGGAGCCTTACGAGTTTGTGGCCTTCGAACTGGATGCCGACTACCCGCTACCTTTTGGTAAGGTTCAGGACGCCAGCACCACGCTGATAGAACGCCCGCACCTGCCCTATCTTGGAGGTCTTTACATCGACGTGTTCCCTATCGACGGTGTCCCTTCTAACTCGCTGTCACGCCGTCTGCATCTGGTACGCTATGACATCCTCAAGAAAGCGGTCTATATGGCTTATCGCGACCCCTATCGTCATGGAAAAGGCCCGTCAAGCTGGCTACCGCTGCTGTGCCGGAAGTTAATTGGACAACAGCGCCTGCAAAGGGCCACACGCCGACTGCTGCGCAAGTATCCTTTTGAAAAGAGCAAACAGGTATGTGTCTTCGATGATGGCTTCCACGGTGTGATAGACAAGCAGGTCCTTGGTCAGCCGACGCCGACTATGTTTGAGAACCATGAGGTGATGGGTGTGGAACATGCTGACGAATACCTTACACACATGTACGGCGACTATATGACACCGCCTCCTCATGACGACCAGCGACAGCATTGTTTCCATTATGTAGATTTTGAACAGTCATATCACAATTACAATGGCCAATCATTATAATACCCGCGATTTACAATTACGAGCCCTGCAGAATCTCTTGGCGGTTGACAAGGCATGCCGTGAGCATGGCATCCGCTATTATATTTCCGATGGAACCATGCTTGGGGCTGTCAGACATGGTGGCTTCATTCCTTGGGATGACGATTTGGATATAGTTATGCCGCGACCTGACTATACCAGATTCATAGAACATGCCAATGAATGGCTGCCGGCTCCTTACGAAATGGTGTGTCCTGACAACATTCCTACCTATCCGGGCGTGTTTGCTAAGGTTATTGATGGTAGTACCACGCTGATAGAACGTTGGAGTTTCCACCAGTTAGGCGGTGTGTATATCGATGTGTTCCCTCTGGATGGCGTTCCTTCCAATAAAGTGTTACGTCGCCTACAGTTGTCGGCCTACAAAGCAGTGGAACGCTGGATATATCTTCGTAACCGTGACCCTTATAAACGAGGACACGGACCATCTTCATGGGTGCCGCGGTTTATTCAGGCCGTTGTTTCTAACGCCCAACTACAACGGTTGATGCATAAGATACAAACGTTATGCGATTATGACCAGGCAGCTCTCATTGCTGAGTTTGATGATGACGAACGAGGGGTTATGCCTAAGGATATTTTTGGTACACCGACTCCCATTATGTACGAAGGTTATGAAGTGCTGGGTGTAGAAAAGGCAAACGAATATCTGACTCGACTGTTTGGCAATTATATGGAACTTCCGCCAGAAGATAAGCGCCGCATCCATAATTTTGACTACGTAGACTTTGAACATTCTTATCACGACTATCACGATAATCGTCAATTCAAATGAAGTGTGTTGTATCAGAAGCCTATCGACAGTATGCTGATTTCATAGATAGAATCCCTCAACTCTTTGCTCAGGGTGAGGGTGCGGTAATCTATCGGCAGCGCAACGAGGTGCGACGCATGGAATATCAGGGAAAGACTTTTATCGTGAAATGTTACAAAAAGGTAAACCCTATCCAGCAGGTGGTTTATACTTTTTTCCGTAAGACGAAGGCAGAACGTGCCTTCTTATATGCACAGAAGTTTAGGGAAAGAGGTATCGAAACTCCCCATGAGATTGCGTTTATTGAAACTTCTGCGTATGGGCTTTTCAATGTTGGCTATTTTATCAGCGAAGAATGTTCTTGGCGTAGTGCAGCTCTTGACTTGCGCGAAGTTGAAGTGTTTGACCGACGATTAGGAAGGGCTGTGATGGAACATATTGTACTGATGCATAGCCGTGGTATCTTGCATGGCGACCTCAATCTCACCAACTTCCTATACCGACAGCGAAAAGACAACGGATATGATTTCAAGATGATAGATACCAATCGCTCACATTTTATCAACGGAATGCCTTCCGATGAACAGTGTCTGAAGAACCTGGTACGTATCACCCACCGTCGCGATCTCTATGAATTTCTTATCGGGCAGTATGCTGAGATACGAAAATGGAATGTTGAAGAGACCATTCGTCAGGCTCATCTTCTATTAGACCATTTTGAAAACAGACGTTTCAAACTATAATCCCAGGATTCGACGGTAAAGTGCAAGATATTCTTGTGTATAGCGGTCGTAGTTGAATGTGCATGAATAGGCTTTGGCCTCTTCGGCTTCTTGGCTATTTCTGTTCCATGCCTCCAAACCTTTTTTTACCACATCGGCCATGGCTGCCGGACTATAGTCATCCCAGTAGGAGGCATGACCATTACATATTTCCGGAAGACAACTGTAGCGCGAGGAGAATACTTTTGTGCCAAAGCGCATTGCCTCAAGCACAGGGATGCCAAAGCCTTCAAGTTTGCTGGGGAATAGCAATGCATCGGCATGGGCATAGAGCCAGTTCTTTTCTTCGTCAGAGATTTTTCCGGTTAAGATGATTCTGTCTCTGTCTTCTGGAGCAATCATCTCACGTATACGGTCGGCATAGGGCCAATGGTTGGCACCGCAAATGAATAGCTTGTGATCAGGGAAAAACTTCATCATCGGCACAACGGTATGGATGTTTTTCTTTTCGCGAACCTGCCCTATGCAGAGGAAAAACTTTTCGTCTTCGGCAGACACGAATGCAGGTTTCTTTCGGGGTTTCTTCTCAACATCGGAGATGCCGTTATAGATAACTAATGGCTCCTTGTCAAGAAAAGGTATATGATGCTTGATGTCTTCAAGAACATATTTCGAAATGACCGTGAGAATATCGCTACGTCGAATAAGCCATGGCATCTCTATTTGATGACGTAACAAATGAATGCCATGTTTTTCATAGCGATAGTTCAAATCATGCACAGTCAACAACTGGATAATCCCTTTTTTGTAGAGGCGGTATTTGAATTGTTGATGGGTAGAATGCCATAAATGAATAGCGTCTCTATATGGAGCTGTTTCTTTCTTGAGATGCTCGCGTGAGAGATAATCAATGTGTGTGCCAAAACTGTTGCGGTGCTTTTCCGGGAGAATAAAGAGGAAATGCATATCCGATATGTTCTTGGCAGCCTTGGCAAGACGCGGAGCATAGTTACGGGCAATCTCACCGAAACCGCTCATATCATCAAGGTTTGAAAAGTCTACAACAACATTCTTCATTTGTTTGTAATGTCAAAATACCGTTTCAATACCAATAGCGAGATAAGTTTCTCGCGTTCGCTGTCACGAAACTGATTAATATAGTCATGAGCATGGTCAATGATGCGCTGCGCTTCATCGGGATGGTCAATATAGTAACGCAGTTTTTCCTCGATATCGCTGAAGTCGGGCTTTATTTCAATATAGTGGTAGTCTGGCTTAAGTGTGCCTTCCATAAACCATGTTTCGCAAGTGAGGGGTGGCGTAACGGCAATGCTATTCGACGACATTACCCATTTTAGGTTTGAGGCTACGTCGTTGCCTTCAAGCGACATAATGAATTTATAATCTAAATGCTCACCAATAGTGAGCTTTTCACTGTGCCACTCGGGAAACTGATGTCCAATAGCTCCGATATCGAACATGGGATGACCGAAATAACGCTTGGCAAACTCATAACGATTCATTTTTACATGATTGTCCTTGCGTCCTGTCTGCTGCCCTATCTTACCACGGAAGATGGCCATATCCTTCTTTTCAGAGAAAGGCTTCTTGTCATTGACGAAAAGAAAGTGGCGAACTTTCTCCAGATTGAGAATCACATTGCAATAGATATCTTCGTGTAGGGGACGACTTTTGACGATGCTGGGCAGGTCAAGGGCATAATCAATATCGCCAGACTTCAAGATCCATCGTAATTGTTGGTCAAACCAGCGTGAGAATTCCAGCGCGTCATAATAATAGACAGATTGGCTGGTCATAGGCTGACGACCGATTTCTATAGCTTGCTGTTCCCATTCAGCCCGGTCATAGGATGTCTCCTCTGTCAATCGGCAGTAGTAATTGACGCGTTGCATGATATAGTCTTTGTCAGGACGTTGTTCAAACTTCTTTAGTTCCTTGTCAAGATTCAACCAGGACTTTGGCCAAGCTTGTCTGACTATATTCTTGGCATAGTAAACAAACTTCGGGTTCTTCCCACTATGGAAAGTATAATAAATCTTTCGTTTCCAGTCACTCATGCTTTTTTCTTTATCTGGTTTAATGTGAATTGTTCCAACAAGTGCCAGACATTGTCTACTGATGCGTCTTCATGGCTAACAGCCAAAGCTGGCACGTCATCTTGTGGTATCCATACCTGAGGATTGGCAAAAGGTGAGCACACGACCAATGAAGGACGCTGCATGGCATGGACGATATGGCGAGCTCCACCCTCATTCCCGAAATAAAGGTCAATGGAATCGCACATGGCAGCCAACTGTCGGCTGCTGTTGGCTTTTACATCAATGAAGACTGAGGCAGGAGCACCAAGTTGCTGATATATAGTTCGAGCATTATCTTCTTCTTTGCCAGGGGCATAGTTGAAAATTAACTGTATGTCCGGGAAGCGTTTTATAAAACGCCTAAGCACTTCAATCATCTTTTCTTTAGGCCATGTCTTGTTTTCTAATTTTGCAGTAACGCCGACCAAGACTATGGGATGATTCATTTTTATTCCCTGCTGTTGCAGATAGTGTCTAAAGTCTGTTTTCTCCTGTTCTGACACCCAGAGGGTCATCTTCCGATCATACTTGATAGGGCAAAGACGTTCCAATGGCTTCAGATGTTCGAGAATATGGTCTATCATAGGTGTATTTGCAACCGAACCTATACGATAGTTGTAAAGTAGCCATGTATAGGGCTTTTTCAGTGCCACTCTGATAGGAGTATGTATTGAAAATAAGGCGAAGGGGGTTGTGTTAAGCGTCGATCTCTTGTCAATGATGACATCATAATGAGTCTCATGCATGATATGCCATATCTTCTTAATATATGCCAGCGTATCGTGACGCTCTTTTTTCGTGAATGTGATAATACGGTCAATTGAAGGATGTCCTTCGAAAAGTGATGCAAGGTTGTCATTCAGCACATAGCTGATACGCGCATCAGGAAAATTCTTCCTAATAGTATTACAGATGACCGTGGTTAGAACGGCATCGCCTAATTGTCTGAATCGCACTACGAGGACATTCTTTACTTCCATAAGTGTTTTTTATTAGCTGCCTGTAACATTTGGATCTTTGGGAACAGTGTGGCCATTCACAAGATTATAGACACGATCAAACTCCTCTTTTGTTCGCTTCCAGCGGTTATGTGTCCACAGATAATAAGCAGGAGCACGTCGGATATCTTCTTCCAACTGTTGGAAGAAGCGAATTGTTATCTCGTTCTCCGGAAGTGCCTGGATGTTGTCCGTTATCTTGCGAAAAGTACAAATATAATGGCCACGGCGAGGACGCTCCATCTGAACATAGAAGACGGCATCATTAGCCTTACGCATAATACGTTCACCGCCAGTAAAGACTGCTGTATCTTGATGGAGAAATTTAATCCACAGATGTATATTCATCCAACGGGGCGCTTGGTCACTGATATAGCCAAAAAGGTAGGGGGTCTTTTCTTGTTTGCACTTAGTCAAGTGGCGTAGTACGTCTTTCTTGGGTATACACTCTCCTCCATGAGCCGAGCGAATAGCAATGAATAGATGGTCAAAGGCCTCATTATAGAGCGGGTGGTAGATTAGCCCCGTCATAGCCTGCGGATAACGTTTGAAAGCCAGACCTGTAGCCGATAGCCACTCCCAATTACAATAATGTCCTAGAATAGCAGCACAGTTTTGTCCATTGTCAAAGCATTCCTCCAATTGTTCAACGCCCTTAAATTCTATATGTCGCAAAACTTTTTCGTGGTTCATGCTAAGTAGTTTGAACGTTTCAAAGATGTAGTCGCAGAACCAGTGATAGAACTGTCGCTCAATTTGGTGAAGTTCTTTCTCATTCTTTTCTGGGAAGGAAGAGGTGAGATTCTTCCACACCACCTTTCGCCTGTATTTGATGATGTAAAATATGAGGACAAAGATACCATCTGATAATCCATAGAGAAACCAGAATGGTAATAGCGATAGGGTATAGACAAACCCATAGAGGAGATAATAGCCAATCTTTTCCATTTATCGATTCTTGAGGTCGTTGATTGTTCGTTGCAGGATGGCCTGATTGAGACGCTGGAGTCGGATGCTGTCTTCGCTCGTGTTGATGGTGAGGTGACTGGCATCGAAGTCGTAGAGGATATGCCCGGTGCTGTCGATAAGAAGTTGGGCATTATTGTAGTTATTAACGGCTGTGGGGTATCGGTAACTCTTGGAGAGCACGTCACGGCTGAAAGCGAACGTCTTATGGCTGAGGCGCATCTGCCCTAAGAGCGTTGCCGCGAGGTCACTCTGGTTGCAGAGCATCTCGACGCATCGCGGTTCTTTCACGACACCGCCTACCCATAGCATCGGTATATGGTTTTTCTGCAGGGGCTTCAACTGGTCGATGTCACGGTTGTTGATGCCGTGGTCGGCCAGCATGATAATGAGCAGATTCTGCCAGGCGGCTGTCTGTTTCAATGACTCGATGAAGTTACGCAGACACTGGTCGAGATAGGCAAAGGCATTCTGCTTCTCATCTGTATGCAGCTTGATGGGCACGTCCCAGGGCTCGTGGCTGCTCAGCGTGGAGTAGCCGATGAGGAAGCGGCTGCCAGCACCGTCCTTCTGTATCATGTCGCTGAGACGCTCAAAGGTGATGTCGTCGCGTACACCCCATTTCGCCGAACGGCGCTCCTGAGCCGTGAAGTCGTCCATGCTGACTAGCCGTTCCCAGCCCGTGGAGACGAGATAGCTGCGCATGTTGGTGAAGTTGATGTCGCCGCCATAGATATAGCTGGTCTCGTAACCCTCCTGCTGCAACGAGCTGGCGATGCTGGGCAGAGTGCGACTCTTCTCGGGCATTTTCATGACCGACAGCGAGGGGAACGACGGGTAGCCGCTCAGGATACATAGGGTTCCGCGGTCTGTGCGCCAGGAATTAGCGTAGCAGTTGCTAAAATAGATACCCTCCTTCTTCAGGCGTTGCAGATAGGGCATGGCACTCGCAAACTGTTCGCCGGCACTCTCCAGCAGAATGATAACAATGTTCGGACGGTCTGTGTTCAGCAGTGTGTCCGTTTGGACACTCTCCGTCGTATAGACGGGTTCTGTCAGTGTCGTGCTCTCGTCGTCATCCATGAACTGATACTGGTCAATGTCGCCCATCGTATGGCTTAGTGAGTAGAGGAACGAAAAGACAGGATTGACGGCCGAGTGGTTCAGGAACTGGTTCTGCGAGTAGTACACTTGTCCGATGTTTGTTGTCGATTCGCCAAAACCGCCACGAATGCCTATGACCATCAGGGGTATCATGAGCAGATAGAGCAGCGGCTCCCATATTTTATGTTTCCTATGACGCCCATTAACCGCAGTAAGCCTATAAGCCCAATAAATTCCTGCCGCCACTATGATAATGGCAAGCAGTCGCACGACGATGTAGCCCGTCGTGACGCTGGCCATCGCTTCTGTTGGTGTCTCCAGATAGCTGAGACAGGAGGCGTCGAGTTTGAAGCCCCAGAAAGGATAGAGGCTGGTGTCGGCCACGAAGGCCAGTGCGAACGCTGCGGCTATGATGACATAGTACGTGCGGAACACCCACTTGGGGATAGCTACCCAAAGCGAGGCCACTGTGAGCAGGAAGGGTACGATGATAAAGTAGAGCGCTGTCGACAAATCTAGTGAGAGACCGTGCCAAAGAACTTCTGCCATATCGCCTGCCGTGTAGTCGTGTCCTTCATGACAAAGTAGCATGAAGGCAACCTTAGCGATGACAAACAACAGGATTGTCAGCAGATAGGTCTTAGCCAGATACAACAGTCGATTCTTCACTCTTCACTTCTCAACTCTGCATCTCGTGCAGTCTCTTGTAATAACCGTCCACAGCGAGCAGTTCGTCGTGGGTACCACGCTCAACAATCTTACCGTCGTGGAGCACGCAAATCTCGTCAGCATTCTTGATGGTGCTGAGTCGGTGGGCAATGGCGACAGTGGTGCGTGTCTTCATCAGTCGCTCCAAGGCGTCCTGAACCAGTCGTTCACTCTCTGTATCAAGGGCTGAGGTAGCTTCGTCGAGGATGAGGATGGGCGGATTCTTCAGAATGGCACGGGCAATACTGACACGTTGGCGCTGGCCGCCCGAGAGACGTCCGCCACGGTCGCCAATGTTTGTATCGAACTGGTGCTCTGAGGCCATGATGAAGTCGTAGGCATTGGCTATCTTTGCCGCTTCCTCAATCTGCTGCTGTGTGGCGTTGTCGACACCGAACGAGATGTTGTTGCGGAAGGAGTCGTTGAAGAGAATAGCCTCCTGGTTCACATTGCCGATGAGCTGGCGCAGGTCGTGAATGCCCAAGTCCTTAACGTTAATGCCATCGATGAGCACCTCGCCCTCCTGTACGTCGTAGTAGCGCGGAATGAGGTCGACCATTGTTGACTTGCCGCTACCGCTCTGTCCCACAAGAGCAATGGTCTTGCCCTTGGGAATGGTGAGGTTGATGTCCTTCAGCACCCACTGTTCACCATAGCGGAACGAGACATGACGGAACTCTATCTGGTGTTCGAACGAGGCAATGTGCCTAGGCTGTGCCACCTCCTTGATGGTGTTCTCGGCTTTCAGTATCTTGTCGATACGCTCCATTGACGCCAGACCTTTAGGGATGTTGTAGCCAGCCTTGGAAAAGTCCTTCAGCGGTTGGATGATGGAGTAGAGGATTACCATGTAATAGATGAATGTCGGGCCCGTAATTGTCTGGTTGTTGAGCACCAGAATACCACCGAACCACAGCACGATGATAATCATCAGCGTACCTAAGAACTCGCTCATCGGGTGTGCCATCGACTGGCGGATGTTTACGCGCATGATGTCGTTGCGATAGGCAGAGTTCACACGGTCGAAGCGTGTGTTCATCTTGTCTTCGGCGCAGAAGGCCTTGATGATGCGTAGGCCGCCAAGCGTCTCCTCCACCTGACTCATCGTGTCGCTCCACAGCGCCTGTGCGGCAATACTCTTGCGCTTCAGCTTGCGTCCCACCAGTCCCATGAACCAACCGAAGATGGGCACGAAGATAATGGTAAACAGCGTGAGCTGCCAGGAGACGAAAAGCAGGGTGGAGAAGTAGACGATAATCAGTATGGGGTTCTTGAAGAGCATGTCCAGGCTCGACATGATGCTCGACTCCACCTCCTGTACATCGCCGCTCATACGGGCAATGATGTCGCCCTTGCGCTCCTCGCTGAAGAATCCCAGAGGTAGTGCCGTTATCTTTTGGTAAAGCTGGTTGCGGATGTCGCGTACTACGCCCGTCCGGATGGGGATAATCGTGGCCGATGACGCGAAGTAGGCGCCTGTCTTCAGCGCGGTGGTGAAAGCCAGGAATAGTCCGATGAACAGCAGTGTCGTCGTCTGCCCGTAGTCGGCAATCAGTCCCGTGACAAAGTAGTTCAGGTTGTTCATCAGCACCGTCTGCACGTCGCTCCAGTCCCAAGCCATATAGCCCGTCGCTGCCTCTGCATCGCCCGTCTGGAAAAGGATTTGTAGGATGGGTATGAGGGCTGCAAACGAGAAAATATTCAGTACGGCTGAGAGGATGTTGAAGATGACCGACAACACCAAATATTTCTTGTAAGGCGGCACGAAGCGCCTCAGCACATTCAGGAATTCCTTCATTATCAATTCTCAATTATCAATTTGAGGCATAGCCTCGCCTAGCAACGTTGCACTCGTGGAGCCAGTGATGCGCACGCGGACGGTCTCGCCGATGTGGTGGCCGGCTTTGTCGAACACCACCATTTTGTTCTGCTCCGTACGTCCGCAGAGCTGCTCACGTGAGCGCTTGGAGAAGCCTTCAACCAGCACGTCGAACTCTTTGCCCTCGTCCTTTTTGTTCTGTTCGGCGCTGATGTCTGTCTGCAGGGCGATGAGCTCGTTCAGACGGCGAATTTTTTCCTCTTCAGGCACGTCGTCGGGCAGATGTTTCGAAGCGTAGGTGCCTGGACGCTCTGAGTACTTGAACATAAAGGCCGAGTCGTAGTGCACCTCGCGCATCAGCGAGAGGCTGAGCTGGTGGTCTTCCTCCGTCTCTGAGTGATAGCCTACGAAGATGTCGGTCGACAGGGCACAGTCGGGAATGATGCGGCGTATGGCGGCTACACGGTCGAGATACCACTCGCGGGTGTACTTGCGGTTCATCAGCTTCAGTATGCGGTCTGAGCCGCTCTGCACAGGCAAGTGGATGTGTTTGCAGACATTGGGCATCTCGGCAATTACCTGCAGCGTCTCGTCACTCATGTCCTTCGGGTGGCTCGTGGTGAAGCGCACGCGCATCTCAGGCACCTCCTCGGCCACGCGACGCAAAAGATCTGGGAATTTGACTATTTGACTATTTGATTGTCCCACCGTGCAATCGTCCAATTGGCTAATATAGCTGTTCACATTCTGCCCCAGCAACGTCACCTCCTTGAAGCCGCGGTCACGCAGGTCGCGCACCTCGCGCAGGATGCTTTCCACGTCGCGACTGCGCTCACGGCCACGAGTATAGGGGACAATGCAATAGTGGCAGAAGTTGTTGCAACCACGCATGATGCTCACGAAGCCGCCAATCTTATGCCCCAGGCCGATGCGCTGAGGCACCACGTCACGGTAGGTCTCCGTCGTCGACAACTCAATATTCATCGCCTTATGTCCCAGTTCGGCTTGAGCCACTAGGTCGGGCAGACTGAGGTAGGCGTCAGGACCAGCTACGAGGTCGGCACCATACTTCTCCAGCAAGTCCTTCTGCACGCGCTCGGCCATACAGCCCAGCACGCCGATGATGAGGTCTCCGCTTTCCTCCTTCCTCTTCCTGCGCAAAGCGCTCAGCGCTTCCAGTCTGTGGATAATCTTCTGTTCCGCATTATCGCGCACAGAACAGGTGTTTAGGAATACGGCATCGGCCTCCTCCAGTAGATCCGTTGTCTCATAGCCAGCCATCTTCATGACCGAGGCTACTACTTCCGAGTCAGCCACGTTCATTTGACAGCCGTATGTCTCTATCAGCAGTCTCTTCATTTAATATAATGTAATTTGGGTGCAAAGATACTAAAAAAAACTCATTTCTCATTTCTCATTTCTCATTTATTTTGTACCTTTGCCCCCGATTATGCGACGTTGGGTTTTATTTATCATGATTTGTTGTGCTGTCAGTAGCCGCGCACAGAATGACGCAGAGACTGTCGGTGACCCTGCTTTCGTGCCTACTGTTAAGGTGGGGAAGGTCCTCGATCGTGGCGATAGCATCCAGTATATGGAGATGTCAAATGTTTACGTCTATCCGCAGATAGAGTTCAAGAATAAGCATCAGCAAGCTTCCTACATGCGATTGGTGAAGAATGTGAAAGCCGTGTTGCCTATAGCCAAAGATGCCCGTTACTTACTTGTTGAGACAGCCGAGTTTCTTGAGACACTACCCAACAAGAAAGCCAAGGAAGAACACATGAAGCGTGTGGAAGCCAGTATTTTAAAAGAGTACAAACCCAGAATGAAGAAGCTTACCTATTCACAAGGCAAGCTTCTGATTAAACTTATCCACCGCGAGTGCAATTCCTCCAGTTATGAGGCTATCCAGGCTTTTATGGGTCCTGTTCGAGCTGGTTTCTGGCAAGTTTTTGCATGGACCTTTGGGGCCAGCCTTAAAAAGACTTACGATCCTGAAGGTACTGACCGTCTTACCGAGCGTGTTGTCCTCATGGTAGAGGCTGGCCAAATCTGACACTAAGAATCTGCGCACTGGGGACATAATCCTTTCACCATGTAGTTTGTGCTCAGTGCTTTGTAGCCATCAGGTAACGGCACCTGAGGGATGGAAATGTCTGTAAGGCAATAGGTGCGGTGGCAACGCTCACAGTAGAAATGAACATGCTGGTCATCGTCCTTCTGGTGATCATCGTGACTACGGCAGAGTTCGTAGCGTACGCCGTCGCCACCATCCTCAAGGACATGGACAAGATGATGCTCTCGAAAGAGAGTCAATGTACGGAAGATACCAGATTTGTCAATAGAAAGGATTTTGTATTCCAACTCAGATAATGACATTGGCCGCTTTGCAACAGCCAATGTCCGTGCTACGACAATGCGGTTTGCCGTAGGCTTAATATCATGAGAGGTTAAGAGTGCCTCACATTCTGCAGTGTTCATATTTTCCACATATCGGTGTCATTGAAGTAGTCTATGCGCATGGCGCGACGCACCTCGTCCATGGTTTGAACACCTACTTCGCGTGCCTGTTCCGTACCCTTCTTCAGGATATTACAGATTTCAGGGATATCCTTCTCAAGTTCTGCACGACGCTGACGCATAGGCTCAAGGAACTTGTTCAGCACCTCGTTGAGGAATTTCTTACACTTCATGTCGCCCAAACCACCACGCTGATAGTGTTCTTTCAGTTCGTCGAGGTTTTGATATTCAGGCCAGAAGTCAGCGAAGTCCTGCTCACTGGAGAATGCGTCGAGATAAGTGAATACGGCATTACCCTCCACATGGCCAGGATCGCTGACATTCAAGTGGGTGGGGTCAGTGTACATGGAGCGTACTTTCTGCCATACATCGTCGGCTGAGTCGCTGAGGTAGATGCAGTTGCCGAGCGACTTTGACATTTTCTCCTTGCCATCAGTGCCAGGAAGGCGGCGAGCTGTCTGGTTCTCGGGAAGCATGATGTGGGGTTCGACGAGCACGGGCCCGTAAGTATTGTTGAATCGATTGACGAGTTCGCGTGTTACCTCGAGCATGGGTTCTTGGTCTTCGCCTGCGGGTACGGTAGTAGCCTTGAAGAGGGTAATGTCGGCAGCCTGGCTAACAGGGTAGCAGAAGAAACCGAGTGGGATGTTGGCCTCAAAGTTGCGCATCTTGATTTCCGTCTTCACTGTAGGATTGCGTTGTACGCGGCTGACGGTGATAAGATTCATCAGATAGGTCGTCAGTTCGGCTAACTCGGGTATCTGGCTTTGGATAAAGAGGGTACACTTACTGGGGTCAAGGCCGGCGGCCAGATAGTCAAGGGCAACCTGAATGATGCTTTTACGCAGTTTCTCGGGGTTGTCGGCGTTGTCGGTGAGAGCTTGGACATCAGCCATGAAAACGAACATACGGTCGTACTGACCAGCATTCTGCAATTCGACACGGCGGCGCAGCGAGCCAACGTAGTGGCCCAGATGGAGCTTACCCGTGGGGCGGTCTCCTGTTAAAATAACTTTTCCCATTGTATTTGTGTATTCTGTTTATCGTTTTGGAGTGTCAATTAATCTTCGACGTCATAGGTGAGCGTATGCCTTTGTAACTCCGCAAGTAGGCTTTGGCAGAGCCGAAACTGAGGAACATATCAAGGCGTACGGGGATATGGTTGTCGTCGTCGGTGACATAAAAGCGGATGAGCTCGTGGTTTTGACCGTCCTCGCGCTCAAAGAACGAAAAGACAAGACAACGGAATTTCTCCTTAGTGCCGTCTACCTTGAAGTTTTCTTTCCCACGGTAGGTAAGCCACGAATGACTTAGGTGGCGAGCGTCACTGATAGGCATGGCAATCTTGTCACCTTTTTTCATGTTTTTAGCGTTGAAGTTACGGGCACGAAGGAAGATACTCATCATGTCGTATATGCAGTCTTTATAGTGTGCCTCTTTCCACTGATGTTCACCGTGGTGGTTGAGACGGTGCATCTTGAGTTTGCACGTGTTGGAGGGGTAGGAGAACCATAGCTCATCCACGTAGTAGCGTTTGCCTTCACGGGCACCCTTGCGGTAGTAAAGAGGCGAGAGACTAGTAGAACAGTAGGAGAGCAGTGTGTCACGCATAGTGAAGAACTTGTCGAGCTTCGGGTTGCCGCCAGTAATGAGACTTGCCTTGTAAGCCTGTTGCCCCTGGAAGGTGGTCAAATCGGTATTCATGGTTGCCTTGCCCACCTTGACCCATACGAATTTCCAATTAAAAAAGAGGTCGTATGTGAGGCGCTCGCCACTTTGAAAGGCTCGATTCTCTATACCGCATTGTGACTGGGCACTAATGCTTAGAGGTAAGAAGACAAAAAGGAAAAAAAGTAAACACCATTTCCCTTTTCTTTGTATCCAGTTATGTAATGATGATTTCATAATGTTCTTTCTATGCTTAATCAAAGTTTGACACCAGTTTTGTTTTGTATGTATTCTATGCCAAGCTGCTTGGCACGCTGGGCATTACGGTTTTGCAGCTTTTGTTTCTCTTTGTCACCTTTCTGCTTGGTGATGGCGGCCGGTTTCTGGCGGTAGCGGGGGGTGGAGCTGATGTTCCATTGGCGCTTCAGATCCCATTTAGCCTTGCCTTCTATCTCTTCAGGATAGTAGTAAACAGCCTCGGCCTGTAGGTCGGCATCATAATCGCCAGTGTCCCAACGACCGTTGCCGTTTTGATCGACAAAGGCACGCAGGTAGTACTTACTGGGGGGAACGTTACGGAAGAGGACGCTCCCACCGTGACAGCGCTGCTGGCATACGGGCTTGTCCTGCTGGTTCAGAAGCTGGACGACGATGGCCGTGTCAGCGACGTCACTAATACCGCTCACGTCCACGGCGATGGTGCCGAACTCTTCGAGTGCCTTCACTTTGATGGGCTGCTTGATATGGATTGAAGCTACACCGTAGATGGAGATGAATGCTCCGGAGTCGATGTCGACAATGTACTCATTGCCTGGTAGCCATTCTGTCTGCAGGTCATAGCGACGCACAGAAGAACTGGCGGTGAGCGTGCAGGGCTGGTCGTTCCATAATGAGTCGACCTTCATGCGCACATGGATAGCTGCCGTGTCGACCTGTAGTAGTGGGGCCGGCATCTCTATGGATATATGCTGGTCGGGAGCAATACTGCCCGAGGCGCTAAACTTAACCTCTAACGGCTTGCGTGGTGGAATGCTGTCGTATGGCTCGCCTCGTTTCTTCTTCTTTTGCTGTTCTTTCTCCCATTTCTCCAACTCTTTCTGCTGTGCCTTCATGCGCTTTTCGTAACTCATTTTTGGCAGCAGCTCGAGTGTGTCAACTTGGTTAAAGAGCTGGCCGGTGGAGTCGCTCATCAGGTATTGCATCTCGAAGCGCAGGGTGTCCTGATTGACGAGCGCGGTGTCGCGGAGCCAGTAGGTAAGGGTATCTTGTTGTTGGCTGGCTTCAAGTATGAAGGCGCTGTCGGACTCAAAGTTGAGGCCGCGGATAATGGGTAGCTCAGGATTGCCGTAACTGAAGTAGAAGGTCATCCGTTCGGGCTCCTGCCGCTCGGTCTTCAACAAGTAGCGGTCGGTCTGCAGGGCAGTGAAGGCCAGCAGGGTAATGTCATCGGGCAGGAAGTGGGTGTAGGGAACACGTATGATGTTGTCGATGTGGAGCGAGTCGCGCCAGATGGTGTCTTGGCGTGTGTCAGGTTTCCACGAAGGTTCGAACGTGTCATGACTGAAGGCAATGGCCTCGCTCTTCTGGTTGTAGACGAAGTCGTTGTCTGCGTCTTTCAGAGCATAGGCACGGTAAGTACGTGGAGCAACACCCTTGATATTGAAGTGTCCGCGGCCGTCTGTGCGTGAGATGCGTACCATAGGCTCGTGGCGGAAGATAGTGTCGGAGAGATTATCGTACAGACCGACGAGTATACCCTTGATGGGTTCCAGGTCTTCGGCGTTTAGAACATAGCCGGAAACCTCCATGGTGTCGATGTGGTCGCCCGTAGAGAAGCAGTAGGCATAATTGCCCATGGGATTGTTTTCGTTGTTGTCAACGATGGCGTCTCCGAAGTCGATAGTATAGGTTGTATTGGCCTTCAGCGAGTCTTTCAGTTGGACGGAGATGCGGTGTCCGCCATCCTTAATCTCGGGCTGCTCAATCTGTGGCGGCGAGATGATGACCTTGTTCTGGGCATCTTGCAACTTGATAAACTCGTCGAAGTAGATGTTGATGCGACGGCTGTTGATGTTGGTCCCCTTGTCAGCAGGTGTGGCGCCGATGACGCGAGGGGGCGTATCGTCGTACCAGCCGCCGTCGGGGCTTCCCATCCTGGCACAGGACATCAATGTGATAACGGCGCAAAGGGCGTATAGCGTTTTTCTCATGTGTTCATCAATAATAATTGGTCGATGTGCTCACGGTTATTGCTCAGCCGTGGCACTTTGTGTTGACCGCCCAACTTGCCGTTCTTCTTAAGCCAGTCGTTGAAGAGTCCCTGACGAGCCACAACTAGTTCCAGTGGCTGTAGTGTGATGTCCTTATATCGTTTGGCCTCATAGTCGCTGTTAATCTGCTGCAAGCGCTTGTCAAGTAATGATGCGAACAGACTGAGGTTTTCTGGAGCCTTGGAGAATTCAACCAACCACTGGTGACGGCAGCGTCCTTTCTCGTCCATGAAGACAGGGGCTGCTGTGTACTCCAGAACTTGGGCACCCGTTTGCTGACAAGCGTAAGAGAGTCCCTGCTCGGCATTGTCGACAATCAGTTCCTCACCAAAAGCATTGATAAAGCTCTTTGTACGGCCAGAAATAACAAATTTGTAGGGATTGACAGACGTGAAGCGCACGGTGTCCCCAATCATGTAGCGCCACAGACCGCAGGCTGTCGAGATGAGCATGGCATAGTTTTTGCCGGGTTCAACCCCCCAGATGGGCACAATAGTGTCTGTTCCTGTCTCTTGAAATTCGTAGAACACACGGCGATCCAGTAGCAGGAGCATAGACGTGTCGGCGGGGTCGTCTTGTACGCCAAAGAAGCCTTCGCTGGCGTTGTAAGTCTCCATGTAGTGCATCTGAGGACTAGTGATGAGCTGATGGTATTGCTCGCGGTAAGGAGTGAAAGCCACCCCACCGTGGAAAAACACCTCTAAGTTTGGCCACACCTCCTCAAGGTGCTGTTTGCCAGAGAGTTCCATGACACGACTAAGCACAGAAAGCATCCATGATGGGACGCCAGACAGGTTGGTTACGTTCTTTGTCAGGGCTTCACGGGCAATACGGTCGCGTTTGATTTCGAAATCGGAGAGTAGAGCCGTCTGCTTTTTGGGCACGCGGAAGTAGTTGACGATGGGGTTGATATTCTCAATGAGGATGGCACTGAGATCGCCAACAAGCGAACCCGGCAGGTTGTAGTTGGGCGCATGACTGCCACCCAGAATGAGGGCTCGTCCATCGAAGAGACGGCTGTTCGGGTTGTTGCGCAGGTAGAACGCGACGACATCGGAACTACCGGCGTAGTGGTTCCCTTTTAAGCCCTCAGGCGTAACGGGAATGAACTTTGACTTGTCGTTGGTCGTGCCACTGGACTTGGCATACCAACGGGTGTGGCCTGGCCATAGAACGTCGCTCTCGCCGTGTCGCATCCGGTCTATCAGACCTTTCAGCTCCTCATAGGTGTTGACAGGTACCTGACGGACAAAGGCATCGTAGCTGCCGATGTGTCGGTAATCGTGCTGGCGACCGTATTCCGTGTCCTTGGCATAGCCGACGAGATAGTCCAGTGTCTGGCACTGTAGCTCTTCGGCTTTGGTATTATGCTGTTCAAGTTCTCTCTGCCGGGACAAAAAGAACTTGCTCGCTATTGCAGTTAAACTCATGAGTTCATTAATTTGCCTGCAAAGGTAGTGTAAACGGAGCGAATATCCAAAAAAATTTGTTTTTTTTAGAATTGTGCCCTCATGCAGATGGCCGGTGCATGGAGTTCGGCGTTGTAAGCTGGGGTGATGGTCAGCGACTGCGATGACTTTCCCCAGCCGAACAGACGCCGCTCCACTGGTAACAGCCAGTAGCCTATACGGGCAGATACGAATCCTATGGCGGCTCCGGCAAGGACATCGTGAGCATAATGGCGTTCTGCGTAAATGCGCTGTATGCCGATACCCGTAGCAACAAGATAGGCGCCGGCTCCCCATAAGTTGCCATACTCTTTACGCACCAGCTCGGCACCCATGAAGGCTGTTGCTGTGTGGCCTGAAGGGAACGATTTGTAATCGGTGTCGTCAGGCCGCCGCTCGCTGACCCAGTGTTTCGTGGGGTATACGGTGAGACGCAGCACGCCGTAAGACGTCACTGCCAATGCCACCTGCTCACGCAACGGGTGCTGAGCTGCGATGCTCAGACAGACGGTCACATGTAGTAGGAGGATTGCCAGTGTGCGCTTCATGATGGTAAAGAGAGAATTATCCCTCAAACGCTTGGGCCTCGGCTTCAGCGATGATGTCCTCGCGAGACTTTTTCTGTTCGTTGTGGGTGATGTCGCTTAGGTCAAACTCTTCCATCTCAGCTTTTGCCTCTTCGGCCATTGAGGGTTTGCGTGGACGGCGTTGCTTCTCTTGCTTGTTATGAGTGTCCTCTTCTGCGCTCTCTGCCTGAGGCTGAGCAATGATGAAATCCTGTTCCTTGGCAGTGTCGGGAACGGCCATTGTCGGCTCTTCCTCCATCTTTGTACGCTCAGACTTGGCGGCGAAGATGGCATCGATGAATTGTGGCTCACGTTTTAGGCGTTTCAGCGTTGCCTCGGCAGCCAGTTGTTGTGCTTCTTTCTTGGAGAATCCCTTGCCGTTTTCGCCGGCAATCCCTTCGAGTGTTACCTGGAATTGGAATATGGGCGAGCCAGTCTCTTTCTCTTTGGTCTGCTCAACCTGCTTGAAGTCCATACGTACACGGTTGCGCTGGCTCCACTCTATCAGTTTTGACTTGAAGTTGACCTCCTTATAGGCAACCTTATCGATATTGATGAGCTGGGCAAGGATGCGTTTCTGCATGAAACGCATGACGGCGTCGTAGCCTTGGTCGAGATAGATGGCACCGACCAGGGCTTCGAAGGCGTTGCCCGCCATGTAGCTGTTGTGAGAGTTGGAGTGGCCACTGGAGAGAATGAGACGCGTCAGTCCCATTTCTTCGGCCAGTTTGCCTAAGGTGTCGCGGCTGACGAGTTTCGAGCGGGTGTTGGTGAGGAATCCCTCGCGCTTGCCTTCAAAGTGGTCGTAGACGATATGTCCGACAACGGCGTCGAGCAGGGCATCGCCCAAGAACTCCAGACGTTCGTTGTTCAGGGGTTTGCCTTTGTCATTGCGTCGTCCCACGCTTTTGTGCATCAGCGCCTGCTTGTAGAAACTGATGTTATGGGGATAGAACCCCATGATGTCGTAAAGAGAAGAAAAAAGCTCCTTCTCCTTGCGGAAAGGGAGCTTTATATGATCTATAATATCCTTAAGCCTCATACTTTTTGAAAACGACACAGGCATTGTGGCCGCCGAAGCCGAACGTGTTCGACAAACCGGCGCGCACGGTGCGCTTCTGTGCCTTGTTGAAGGTGAAGTTCAGGTTATAGTCAATCTCGGGATCCTCGTCGCCTTCCTCATGGTTGATGGTGGGAGGAACGATGTCGTTCTGTACGGCCAGCAGGGTGACCATGGCCTCTACGGCACCGGCAGCACCCAGCAGGTGACCAGTCATCGACTTCGTAGACGAGATGTTGAGCTTGAAGGCTGCATCGCCGAAAACCTCCTTGATGGCCTTGGCCTCGGAGATGTCACCAACGTGTGTTGATGTGCCGTGTACATTGATGTAGTCGATGTCTTCGGGCTTCAGACCTGCGTCTTCCAGAGCGTTCTGCATTACCAGCTTGGCTCCCAGTCCCTCGGGGTGAGAGGCTGTGATGTGGTGAGCATCGGCACTCATGCCGGCACCAACCATCTCAGCATAGATCTTAGCGCCACGAGCTTTGGCGTGCTCCAGTTCCTCAAGAATGAGGCAACCGGCACCCTCGGCCATGACGAATCCGTCGCGGCTGGCGCTGAACGGACGGCTGGCCTTCTCAGGCTCGTCGTTACGTGTCGACAGGGCGTGCATGGCATTGAAACCACCTACGCCACAAGCGCAGATAGCTGACTCAGCACCACCAGCTACGATGGCGTTGGCCTTGCCCAGACGAATCAGATTGAAGGCGTCTGCCAGTGCATTTGACGATGAAGCGCAGGCAGAAGCTGTGATATAGTTGGGACCATGGAAACCATACATGATGGAAATCTGGCCGGCTGCGATATCGGCAATCATCTTCGGGATGAAGAACGGATTGAACTTCGGACCCTCGGCCTCGTGAACACCGTAGTACTTCACTTCGTCCTCGAAGGTCTTGATGCCGCCGATGCCTACGCCGTAGACCACGCCAATGCGGTTCTTGTCCTCTGTCTCCAAGTCCATGCCGCAGTCCTCGACGGCCTGTTTGGCTGCAATCATCGCCAGCTGTGTGTAGCGGTCCATCTTGCGTGCCTCCTTACGGTCCAGGAAGTCGTTGACGTTGAGGTTTTTCACCTCACAGGCAAACTTGGTTTTAAAGTTGGTTGTATCGAAACTTGTAATAGGTGCGGCTCCACTCACTCCCGCGAGCAGGTTCTTCCACATCTCTTCGGGTGTGTTGCCGACGGGCGTAACAGCGCCCAGACCTGTTACAACTACTCTTTTTAATTCCATAAATATAAAGTTGAAAAATTGAAAAATTGAAAAATTGAAGAATGAATCCAGGATGAAGCCTGAACTTCAATTCTTCAATTCTTCAATCCTTCAATTCTGGATGAATTATTTTGCGTTCTCCTCGATATAGCTGATAGCGTCGGCAACGGTGCCAATCTTCTCTGCCTTGTCGTCGGGGATAGAGATACCGAACTCCTTCTCAAACTCCATGATGAGCTCAACGGTATCCAGTGAGTCTGCACCCAGGTCGTTGGTGAAACTTGCTTCGGGCTTTACCTCTGCCTCGTCAACACCCAGTTTATCAACGATAATTGCCTTTACTTTGCTTTCAATTTCTGACATAATCTTTTAATACTTTAAAATGTTAATAATGAATGTGCTATCTTGAAAATTTTTGGCCATTGGCCGCTTTCGGGGTGCAAAGTAACACATTTTCTTTGACCTACGCAAATATTTTGATGAAAAACTGTCTCAGAATTGCACAAATGATGGTGTTTTGTGCACGTTTTTGTCCCCTTTTGCGTGTAATTGATACATTTATAATGCAAATTAAATACAAAAATCTGTTTTTTAGTTGGTCAATTGAAAAACTTTCTGTAGCTTTGCAAAATCAATCAAATAATTATTTTCTATATGTCATTTACAGAACAAGCGAATAAGATATTCAATCAGGCTATTAGTGACTATCATCTGACGGACAACGTTGACACACCTATCAGTAATCCCTATCAGAGTGACACCATCGAGCATTCTCTTTATCTGAAGTGCTGGATTGACACGGTACAGTGGCATTTCGAGGACATTATACGTGATCCGAATATTGACCCGGCTGAGGCGCTGACATTGAAGCGTCGCATCGACCGCAGTAACCAAGATCGTACCGACTTGGTGGAGGAGATTGATGCCTACTTCCGCCAGCTGTACAGTCACGTAAAGCCTCTTGACGATGCACGGTTGAATACCGAAAGTCCTGCATGGGCTGTTGACAGGCTGAGTATTCTTGCCTTGAAGATATACCACATGAAGGAGCAGACGGAGCGCTTGGAGGCTACGGAAGAGCACCGCCAGCGTTGCCAACAGAAACTGGAGGTGCTGCTGGAGCAACAGGTCGACTTGTCGACGGCTATTGATCAGCTTCTGGAGGATATCGCACAGGGAAGAAAGTACATGAAGGTATACCGCCAGATGAAGATGTATAACGATCCGGCCACGAATCCGGTGTTGTACAAGAAGTAAATTAGCCAAAAACAACGAGGAATTGAAGAAGGAGCATATTCTCGTCATCCGATTTTCGGCCATGGGCGATGTCGCAATGGCTGTTCCTGTCGTTTACTCTGTGGCTACGCAGTATCCTGATGTGCGCATCACCGTGCTGAGCCGTGGCTATGCTCGTCCTTTCTTTGAGGATTTGGCACCGAATGTCCACTTTATGGAAGCCGATGTCAAACATGAGTATCACGGTATGAAAGGGCTGAACGCCCTCTACAGAAGACTGGCAGCCAAACAGTTTACGAAGGTGGCCGACCTGCACAACGTGCTACGCTCGGACTACCTGCGGCTGCGGTTTAATATGGGACATTATCGTGTTGAGCACATTAACAAGCACCGTAGACAGAGGAGAGCTCTCGTTTCATCTCATCATAAAGTACGCGAACCATTGTCAACACCTTTCCAGAATTATGCCGATGTGTTGGCAAGGTTGGGCTATCCCGTCAAGTTGGAGTTCCGCTCGTTGTTCCCGCCCGAAGGAGGAAACCTCAATCTATTGCCCGCCATCGTTGGCCCTAAAAAGAGTTTCGAGCATTGGATAGGCATTGCCCCTACGGCCGCCCATCCCGGCAAGCGTTACCCTACAGACCGTACCCGCTACATTATTGAACAACTGCTCGAACACCATCCTCGGGCTCGTGTTTTCCTCTTTGGACGCGGTTCTGTTGAAGACAAGCTCTTCACGGAGTGGTGTAACGCTTTTCCGCAGTGCGTCTATGTCAGCCGTCATTTGGAGAATATCCACCAAGAGCTGATCCTGATGAGCCACCTCGATGTCATGTTCTCCATGGACTCGTCAAATATGCACATGGCCTCGCTTACGGCGACCCCTGTCGTCAGCGTCTGGGGAGCCACCCATCCCTATGCCGGCTTTATGGGCTGGAACCAGCCAGAGGAGAACGCCATACAAGCCGACCTTGACTGCCGACCATGCAGTATTTACGGTAACCGTCCTTGTCGCCGTGGTGACTTGGCCTGTATGAACCTCATCAAACCAGAACGTATTATCGAGAGAATCGAACAAATTATTAACCCTAAAACAACAGAGAACAATGAAGAAGTATGTATGTAGCGTCTGCGGTTACGTCTATGACCCCGCAGCTGGAGACCCCGAAAGTGGTATTGCCCCCGGAACAGCCTTTGAAGATATTCCTGACGACTGGGTATGCCCGCTCTGCGGCGTTGGCAAGGATGATTTTGAGCCCGTCGACGACTAAATATATAGTTGTTTAAAGGAAAAATAACCTACCTATCCTACCTATCCGACAGAAAACGTGACTTGCGGATAGGTAGGATAGGTAGGATGTTTTCTTGTTTCGCTATATACACGCGTATTATGCGCGCGCGTGTAACGCGTATATGTATGGTTTAACTGGAAAATAACCCGCTTATCCCGCTTATGTCGCGGAAAATGCGACTTTGAGATAAGCGGGATAAGCGAGATGAATTTTTATTCAGCTATCATGTATATATACGCGCGCGCGAAGTGTTTTTCTAGTAGAGCGGCCCTTTAGAGTTGTAGAGTGGCGCTTTACGTTTGTAGAGTGGCGCTTTACGATCGTAGAGTGGCCCTTTAGAAACGTAGAGTGGCACTCTACAGAGCTAAAGTGCCACTTAATAGAGGTCGGAAAAAGTCAAGTGAAGGTTAGAGTATCAATTGCTCGGCAAACTTATAGATGACGATGCCGGCGGTGACGCTCACGTTCATCGAGTGCTTCGTGCCCAGCTGCGGTATCTCCAGACAACCGTCGGAGGCGTCGACCACCTCCTGGTGCACGCCCTTCACTTCGTTGCCCAGCACGACGGCATAGCGGCGTCCTGCCTCCGCCTGGAAGCGCTGCAGCTTGGTGGAGTGTTCCACCTGCTCAACGCTATAGACGGTATAGCCCTGCTGCTGTAGCTGCCTGACGGCCTCGAGTGCTGTCGGGTAGTAGTGCCACGTGACGCTGTCCTCAGCACCCAGGGCGGTCTTGTGAATCTCGGCAGAAGGCGGTGTTGACGTGATGCCACACAGGCAGACGGCCTCCACGCGGAAGGTATCGGCGGTGCGTAGCACGCTGCCGACGTTGTGCATCGAGCGCACGTTGTCGAGCACCACTACCAGCGGCAGTTTCTCAGCTTCGCGAAACTCCTCGACCGTGAGGCGCTGCATCTCTATCGTACGGACTTTCTTGGCCATGATGTCTGCTGTTGCTTACTCGCCCAGTTGTCTGACGGGGAAGGTGAAATAAGTATCTGGGAAGGGCTCGTTCTTCAGCGTGAAGTGCCACCACTCGGTGTCGAAGGGCTTAAAGCCGTGACGCATCATGGCGCGGCGCAGAATCATGCGGTTCTGGAACTGCTCCTCGGTGATGCTACGTCCAGCGGGCGACTGATGATTGTCGCCGTTGTACTCGCCCGTCTCGGGATTGCCGCAGAAGTCGGGATGACTCTCGGGGCCGAACCAGTCGAACGTGCCGCCCATGTCGAGTTCCTTCTCCGTCGTCATATCGAAGAGCGTCAGGTCGAGGGTGGAGCCGCGGGTATGGCCGCTTCTCTCACAGATATACTCTTGCGGGAAGAGTACTTTCTTGTCGAGGTCGGGATAGAAATAAGCCTTCATCAGCGTGTCGGGGATGTCGGCACCCCAGCGCATGAAGTGGTCAACGGCTTTCTGAGGGCGGTAGGCATCGTAGATTTTCAGGCGGTAGCCCTGAGCCTTCACGTCGTCGCTGACGGCGCGCAGGCTGTCGGCGGCCTGTTTTGTCAGTAGCGCCGTTGGTTCCAGATAGCCGTCAATGCGTTTGCCCACGAAATTATAAGTGCCAAAGTAGCGAATCTCAAGAATGGCGTCAGGCACGGCATCCGTCAGTGTTACAAACTGGCTGTAGTCCTCAGTAGGGCTTATAGCCGATTCGTCGTCGCTGGAACAACAAGTGCAGGCCACCGCTATGCCGCAGATGGCACAGAGGACAGCCAGTGTTCTGAGTGTGGTCTTTTTCATAGTTTCCTGTTTTATGAGTTGCAAATGTTATTTCTGGTTGTTGAGGAAGAATTGCTGGAACTCGCTCTCGAAGTTGGGCGTCAGCACGTCATTGCCGATGGCTGCACGAATCTCGTCAATCGTCCAGAAACGACCGCCGTCGAGTTCGTCGGCTGAAGGACTGACGGGGCCGTCGTAGGTTGTGCGGTTCACGTAGACCAGTTCGCGCTCGCGACGGCTGTCGAAGACATATTGTCCCACTCGTTCGGGCACGAAGTCGGTGATGCCCAGCTCTTCGCGAACCTCTCTTGTCAGCGCCTGCTCAGGTGTCTCGCCGTAGTCCATGTGTCCGCCTACGCTGGTGTCCCACTTGCCCGGCTGGATGTCTTTCCACTCAGGCCGTTTCTGCAGGTAGACCTCGCCGCGCGAGTTGAATACATGCAGGTGGACCACAGGGTGTAGCAGCCGCGAGCCGTTATGGCACTCGCCGCGTGTGGCCGAGCCGACGACCTGTCCCTGCTCGTCGACTATCGGGAATCGTTCTTCTTGATTATCTTGCATCATTTTTTACATGGTTTACTCTCCGAACTCCATCTTAAGCGGATTGTCCGCCGGCTGTTTCTTAAAGAAGTTGGGGTCGAGATCCTTGACTTGCTGCCAGAGTTTACGGGCATTGTCTTTGTCGCCATTGAGCAGATAGCAGTTGGCGCGACAGTGCAGCAGCAGCGTCTTGTTCTGCGACGTCATGCTGGGAGCCATCAGCGTCAGCGCGTCCAGATAGAGCAGGGTGCGCTCGGCGCCAAGGATGTCGTAGCCCAGGTAGTACATCATGAAGTTATGGTAGTACAGCAGGTTGATGTAACGCTCCATACCCTTGATGGCTTTGTATCTTTCAATCTCGCTGTCGACGATAGACAGTCTCTCCTCCATCATCTGCTTACCTTCCGCGGCATTGCCGTTGCGATAGGTGGCGATGGCGTTGCACAGTTCCGTCATGTGGAGGTTGACTCTTGAGAAGATGGTATGGTCGTGGCCGTCCTCAGTATAGTTCTTAATGGCTTGAAGCTGGCGGTTGCAGAAGTCCACGCACTCCTTATATTGCAGGTTGTTGTTGAGCAGTCCCATAGCAATACCCATTGTTCCCTCGCAGAGAACCTCAATCGGGACGTTCTTCTCTATGGCCTCTGCGATGAAAGCCTCCGCTTTTGGCAGGTCACGCTTCTGTATGGCTGTCTTAACGGCATCAGTTATGCAGTCAACGCCATTCCGGTAGGGTTCTAGATTGGTTTTGAAGATGTTTTGCCAGTTCGTTGGCAGTCCGGCGCGAATCCAGATTTCAGTCAGGGGCACGCCATTCTCCTGTGTGAAGGTCAGCGCGTGGCAATCGTCGTTCAGCCAGCGGATGTTGCAGGGGTGTCCTATCTCATAGATAAGGCTGTCGTTTTCGTACTTCACGGTGTTTGTCGTGTTACATCCAAGCACTATACCGTTATTAAGCATATGTACCACCATTGATAGTTGAGGGCTGTAGCATTTCCAGATGGTAGGCACAGACTGGCGTTTTCCCGTTCCGCTTGGGTCGGCGGTAGCGCCTACACGGACCCACCAGCCGCTGAACCTGTTCGTCTTCTCAATCTTGTTCTCCAGCATGTTGAAGGCCTGCACCACCTCCGGTGCCATGTTGGTATTTCGGTAGACTTCAATGATAAACTCGTTGAGCTTGCTCATGCGTGGCCACTTGTCGTTATACCACTTGAACAGGAACTGATTGTCGTCGACATTGAACACCTGCGTGCCGTGACCGTCGGGGCCCTGCGGTATCTCTCCGGTGTTGAGCAGAGGGTACGGTTCGCGTATCTCCACTTGCATACTGCTCCATTGAGTCGTGGTGGGCGAAGGGTTGTAGGAGATGAGCAGCCCCACGGAGTCAGCTGCATATTTGTATTGACGGAAGGTTGGGGGAGCGGTTCTGCCGCCCTCGTAGATGAACTCCGACAGCCGATACAGGCCTTTCGGTTTTTTTGTCGTTGTCTTGGCGTAGCCCCCTACGGCAATGAGCGCTACGAGCACCATCAGGAAAAACTTCTTCATCGGTATATGGTTCTTAGTTTGCTGATTCGTGCTGCAAAGATACGACATTATTCTTGATAATTCAAATAAAAAGTTGCGGAAATTGTTGTTTGGATGCTCCAAAATTAGTAACTTCGCAGCCAAAGAACTGACGAATCATGACAAAACGGGCCATAGTGATAGGAGCCTCCTCGGGCATAGGCCGGGAGGTGGCGCTGCTACTGATGAAGGACGGCTGGACTGTCGGCGTTGCTGCCAGACGGGAGGAACCGTTGAGGGAGCTGGGGGCTGCTGCGTGGCAGCAGATAGACGTGACGCAGGACGATGCGGCCGCACGGTTGCGACAGCTCATTGCGGCGTTGGGCGGTATGGACCTCTTCTTCTATGCCTCGGGCATCGGCAAGCAGAACCGCGAGCTGCGCGAGGACATCGAACTGGCGACGATGCAAACCAACGCACTGGGCTTCACCCGTATGGTGGGCGAGGCTTACCGCTACTTTGCAGAACAGGGTTCAGGACATATTGCCGCCATCACGTCGATAGCCGGCACGAAAGGTCTGGGCCCTGCGCCCAGCTATTCGGCCACGAAGGCCATGCAGAACGTCTATCTGCAGGCGTTGGAGCAGCAGGCTCATGCACAAGGACTGAACATCCGGTTTACTGATATCCGTCCAGGCTTTGTGGATACCGCCTTGTTGAACGGTGACTTCCACTATCCGATGATGCTGAAGCCAGAGGCGGTAGCAAAGGACATTGTGCGAGCCATCAGAAACAGACGACATATCCGTGTTATCGACTGGAAATACCGTCTGCTGACAGCTGTTTGGCGCAGGATTCCGAGGTGTGTGTGGAGACGAATGAAGTTGTAGCATGAAGACAACCGACGGGTGGAACGTAGTGCGATGTACCGTCAGCCGATGGGATGACGCGTATGTCTATGGCGAGACGGCCGTGGGCAGCGTGCGCCTTAGTGGTGACTCTGTGACGGCTGTGCGTCCCCTGCTCCGCGAAGGGATGCAGTTGAATCTGATTGGCGATTCGTCAGAACCTCAATTGGTTGTTGTCGAGCCCGATTTCCTGATGGACGTAACGGCCATTGCAGGCTGTTTTGCACAGCCAGGCATGCATCCGCTGAGCTACACGCTGAAGCGGCTGGAGCCGCGTCCCAACTCGCAGGCTATCCTACTGGGAAACTTCGCTGGCGCAGCCCTCGATGATATTATTGGCGTTGTTTCGAGGAACGAGGAAGGAGGAACGAGGAAGGAGAATAGTCAAGAGGGGAGAGGGGAGAAATATGATGTGACAGAGACGTTGTGGCGCTCGTTCCGCGAACAGGCCATGCAGTTCTGTGCCTGCGACGACTTCGACGGTCAGCGCTTCATCGCTGATGCCCGCCAGCAGGCGGAAAACCTCGAAGAGGTGGTCAGCGAGCTGTTTGCCGACTACGACCGTCGTCGGGCGCTGCTGGAGCCTTCGTTCGTCTGCGAAGCACTGGGACTGCAGGGACGTGTCGACCTGATGACCAACGACCTGCGACTGCTCGTGGAGCAGAAGTCGGGCCGTAACCACCGCATAGAGAAGCAGGCCGCCATCGTCCACCGCACAGACCACTTCGTGCAGCTGCTGCTCTACTACGGCATTCTGCGCATGAACTTCCAGCAGCACCACGACGCGATTGATATCCGCCTGCTCTACTCCAAGTATCCTGCCCGTGAGGGACTCTTACGGGTGGACTATCAGCCGCGACTGTTGCGACGTGCCATAGAGATGCGTAACCTGTTAGTGGCGTGGGAGTACCACTTTGCCCGCGAAGGTGCTGAGGCGTTGCTGCCGCTGTTGCCGCCGATGGACGATGCGGAGCGCGACTACTTTCTCCGCATGGCGCGCTTCGTCTATCGCGAACAGCTCTGCTCGCGCATCCAAGCCCGCCCTGGGCAGTATGCCATCAGTGACCTATGGCGCATGACGACAGACGAGAAACTGCGTACGGGAAACATCTATACAGGCCTGCAACTGCTGGAGAAACAGCAGTCAAACGAGGACAGCGGCTACGACCTGCTGACGCTGGGCATCCCCGAAGACACCACCGATTATGTTCGCAACTTCCGTCGTGGCGACAGCGTCTATGTCTATCGCTACGACGAAGAACCCGATGTGCGCAGGCATATACTCTATAAAGGTACGCTACAGGAGATTCGCGAAGACCGTCTGACGGTGCGCCTCAACGATGGGCAGCAAAACGGCGATCTTTTCACTGACGGCAC